>WLWD01001102.1_pt1 | contig 84887 bp, 55 predicted proteins | sample 6712731 | NCBI WGS metagenome assembly WLWD01 (sample SAMN12718690, study PRJNA576275) | sponge metagenome | isolation source: marine sponge | host: Mycale hentscheli | place: New Zealand: South Island, Marlborough, Capsize Point | collected 2014-11-01
CATTCTCCTGTTTGGAACAATACAGTAACAAACTCCTTGAGAGCTGAGGGTCTCGATGAAAAGACTCTACGTATGTTGTCCAATAGAGTCCTTGCTCTGTCTTCATCAATCAGATCTTTACGCTCACGAAGTTGGTCATAGGTATATTGTAATATGAGTCCAATACTGTAGCAGTGATCAGCTACTGTCATAACACAAGGCTTCACTGAGTGCACCAAGTCAGGATACACACTCAGAAATATACTCAAGTTATTGCCACCTATTAATAAAACATTTATAATGAAACCAAATAAAAAAAATAACTTGACTTACTTTCAGAGACCTCTACCACAGGATCTTTCTTCACATATTTCTAAAACCAAATATAATAATTGTTAGTTATTACAAGTTAGAATACATACTCTATTTCTACATACCTGTCCATACCAAATGAGGTGTCTATTCTGAAGTGCAATTCCTTGTGAATGGTTGAAACACTTCATGACTGAAGGAGTGGACTCTACTTCATGAACTCTCCCAAGATGATTCCCTCCTTCATGTGAACGACAGTCAAAGGCAAACTGGTAGTCCATAGAGCTGTTGTAGTTCATTCTGGAACTAGCTTTCTTTAGAGTGTCTTCTATTTCTTGTTTTAGAGCAGCACATTCATGGTGAATGGAGTCTTGGAAAGTAGGATCAGGAACTACGACTTCAAAATATTTGCATCGAGATATAAATGTTACACCAATTTGTTTAGATCCGTACATAAAGTGCACCATGTTTTTCTTGACTCCTTCTCCAATGAAAGTGAAGGACTTGTTGGATACGAGACATGCCATTGCAGCAGGAAAGAGTCCCATAGGAGTAAACCCACTACTGAAGTATATCAAGAGAGGCTCCACGAAACTTGAGCTACAAGATTCTTTGTGGAATTGATCAAGTTCCTTTGCACTAGTGTTTTCTAACACGCAAGGCATGATGTATTCTTTCTCCTTTTCTAAAACTGAGTTAGTATCAGAAGATTCAACTGACGGAATCTCAGCTATCAAGTGAAGATATGCAAGCAAAGCTACCAGTTGCTCTGGTGGAATCAAATGTCCTGAAATGTCAGCTGTAGCTGTCTTCAAATCTATCATAGAGAATCGACCTGTCTTCCTGAATCTCTCGGATGCGGCCTGACCTACGCTATCAAAGCTCATGGCTTTAAGAATGACACCAGTGATACTGTCATACACCACCTGGATGTCAATGATGACCAGGTCCTCCAAACCAGGCACACTGGGGAAGTACATCAGAACACCGGCATGGTGGTGAAGAAACCACAGAGCTGCTTTGGTCTCGTAGGGTGTCATATTGAAGGCATGAGATAAGGCCAAGCAGGTCTCCAGGCTGGCTGTCCTCACTTCTCTCATGCGAAGACACAAGCTGAACAGAAGCCACACAGCTGGAATTTTCAGCTTATTAAAGTGTTTCTCCATGGTATTTTCCAGTAACTGATGCAAGTGATCGATCTCTTCTACTCCGCCTCCCATGTTGTCTAAAGAAACAACTAGCTTGTCTTTTGAGCAGAACTGAACTATGCCTTTTTTGTAGGAGTCAGTGTCTCGAATCACTTTTTGAAGCTGTGAGTCGACTGTAGCGATGACTTCCTCAGAAACCTTGTCTTTGTGAGTACCCACGATATACACTACTGACTTGGAGGACTCCAGTATCTCACCAATGGCTGAGTTGTCTGGTCCTGATAGAGGTTGAAAAAGAGTGGAGGAACTGAAGCAAGATATACTGGCCAGAGTACGCAAAAGCATCTCTTGCAGAGTAAACTCAGATTTCTCTGGTGCAGTTGTCTCTCCTGAAGCTCTCTGATAAAAGACCCGATACTCCTCATCTAGTTGGAACTTGTAGCTAAAGAACAGCAAGTAGAGGGCAGGTCCTATGGTGAGTGCTGGTAGCATGTCCATCAGCTCAGGCTGGCCTCCGGTGTCCTCCATTCTCAAAAAAGCTTTAAAAGAATGTTTCACATTTTCTGCAAAGTGTGGTTGTTTGGACACTGTCTCAAATATGGCAGCTATTTCAGAATAATCTGGTGATGATACTGCCTGATCAGCTGGTTGGTCATGTGCTGTTGAGAGTGGAGTGATTCCCTTAGGGCTGGGTTGCTTATTTCTGGTAAAAGATTGCAATCTTGCCATCATCTTCTGTAATAACGAAGGTTGGGGTGGCTCTTCCACAGAGTGAGACTGCCCTGTACTGCTAGCCTGACTGACCTCTGCCCTGATGTCACTACCTCTATGGGAATCAGCTGTAGCGTCAGAAGTGGATTCAATCTGAAAACTATCTTTGAGAGTGTGAAAGAGTAGAGAAGCTTCCTCAATGAGATTCTTTACAATGGTCCACTTTGTGGTTCTTTCTGCTGTAGTTGGATCAGACTTGCCTTGGACTAGCATATTGGAGCAACACTGTACTGTGCCTGTGCTACCATGAATCTGCTCCTCTTCTTTTGCTGACAGAAGATCTATGATCTCTTTTTGAATTCTCCTGAGAGTTGTACTCTTGCCTTGTCTTGGAGGACCAAGGGACATAAACTTTAAAGACAGAAGCTCCAACACTTCCTTGGAAACAATGAAGTGTTTGTATGCATCTTCATACTTGAAAGCTATTGAACATAAATAAAATAGGAATTATAAAATATTGTAAATAAAACACTTATTACAGGTATTAAGGTCCCATTGGTTATACTATAAAAGTAACCCACACACTGCACCAGTACCATTAGCTGGCTCCAGCAATACAAAGTGTGGGCAGCTGGTTTTATAGCCTGGAGCTAATCCAGTAGAAGCAGCTGCATTCCAGCACTTGCAATTTTGGCAAAGACAATCAATTACCTTACTTATTATAATTTCATAATTAATACAATAAATATTTAGTTTTAACATAATTAACACAATAATAAACAATAATAGTCTAGTTATACTATAGTACAAGTTTTAATACCTAACTTTAGTTTCCCATACAATCTATATATGGGACATTCTAAAGAGAAGCCAATATCACTGAAGGCAAGATGGCTTTCTAGAGATGCTGTTATTACCTACACTAACCTGACAGAGTTTCTTTGTATACTCCATCTTCAGTAGCAACCAGCAACTGTCCAGTAGACAAGACTGCAGTAGCTATCCATTGACTAACATAATATCGTGGTGGTCTATCTCCCTCACTAGTAGTCTCAATCCACTTCTCTGTCTTGTTGGAGTAACTGCTAATGGTAGACCAAATGGTAAAATATTTTTTGATGCCGATTAGATTCGATAAATAGGAGATGATAGCAAAGATCTCAGTAAGTGTGGTTACTGTCCTCCATATTGTTTGTCTTCTTGTCCTGCCATTACTAGCAGATGCTATGATAGACTCTAGACTGCAAATAAATAGAATATTCCACTTGTCATGTCCTCCTGTGAAGTAGAAGTTGCCTTCATGGAATGTTGATCGCATGTTATAGCATGAAGAAGGAAGTGAGTCTGCAGTCGTCCAATGGTCGTTGAGTAGAACTTCCACTACGTCCAAGTCCTCGTAATGTGAGCCACCAATCCCACCAGCCACGACCAGGACCTCTGGTGATCCTCCACTAACTGATGATGGCCAGTAGCGACGAGTAGGCATGGCACGTAGCGATGGCTTCCAGTCTAGACCAGTAGTACTAGTCAACAGAGAGTTAGTGGGTTCATTAGTGGAGGGATAAATTCCACCAACCAATACAAACTTAGACTGGTAGGTAGTTAGGGACGAGGCTATATATGGTGCATGAGTAGTAGTCCATGAGTGAAGGTCAGTAGAAATGTGAAGTGTGCGCCATTCATTATGCATAACTAGCAGTTTATCATGTAGTACTGCACATTGTGCAGGCTGGACATCCTCACTCCATGTATGGCAGTTCTCCCAGTGAAGTGAGACTGGAGGATGGAGATCTCTCTAAATACAAACAAATAAATATATAATTAAAGTGATAAATAATCAAACACACAAACAGCACTAAGTGCTATTTTTAACATGCAAACACACAGACAAACCTTTATAAGACTACAAATATCTTATAAACAAACACACAAACAAATTTATTCCTATATCAGCAATGATAACAACAGCAACTACATGCTAACACACAAACATACAATTTCTCACACAAAGATTAAATACAATAAAATAATAGTTTAATAAATGAAAAATAGTAAAAAACAATGCTGAGAAATTTAAAAATAAACAAACATACAACTGGTACAATGCGTAAATATGTGCACACAAACACACGATATTCCAAACACATAATAAGAGAATGTGTTGTTTCTTCCTGTGCTAAATTAATGTACAGTAGACACCAGAAAAAATAGGTTTTCAATTTTGTTCAGTAGAATGATTTTTTTTTTGCACAGAAGGAGCTATAGTAGAAAAAAAAAAAAAAAACGAAATGGTAGTTGATAAAATATAGTTATTCGGTTCGACGATGTTAATGTTTTAATCTTCACTGTTTACCGCATACATCACTTCTAGGAATGGAAAAAAAAGAAGATGCTATTATAAATATTGGGGCCATCAGTGGCTTAGATATTCTTACTTCTAGAGACCCAACTGTAGCTGGTAGAAAGGCTAAGAAGTAGGGACCTGTCAGAACAGCAAGTTCAGCAAAAATACAGTCAGTCTGCTTAATTGAAGCGAGTCAGTTTTTTTTTATTGTGCAAGCTGTTTAGCATGATCCCTATAGCATTTAGAAGGTAGTACAAGACCTTAGCTTACAGATATAGCTGTGGAAGAGTTCTAGCTTTTAGTAGTAAATCAACAGAAATGAAAACTGGACTGTTAAAATTTTCATGTAGTGGTACTAGCTGTTTAGTCAAAATGCAATGAAAAAAATTGTAAAAAAGCTTTTTTCTTTTCGAAAGATACCTGCTGTTGTTTATAAAATTTCTAACACAAACATACACATTAAAAAATTACAAAAAACATATTCGTAATAAAAGTGCACAAAAATACCTCCCAAATACAAATTCAATACACATTGTAAGAAAGTTTAAATACAACGATAACAAGCACAACAACAGTAACAACAACAAAAACAAAAAAAATAACTAAGCAGATAAATAATATTACAACATTATATTGATTAACACACAACTTACTGTATTTCTGGAACAAACTAGACTTCAAATGGAACAAACTATTACAGACTTCAAATGACTAGAGTAAAATAGTTACAAACTATAGCAAAAAGAGAGGGATAGTCTTGTCTAACTATCCTCAAAAACACACTAGCAACTAAAAAAAGAGAGGGAAAGTCATGTCTGAGCATGCTCATAAAAAGAACCTGGTGTTTATTTTCAAGAGCATGCTCAGGAACATGACTTTTACCTCTCTTTTTTTGCAGTTGCCAGTGCATTTGTTGTGAGCATGCTCAGACATTAGTTTCCCTCTCTTTTTTAGTTGTTAGTATTTTTATGAGCATGCTCAGACATAAATTCCCCTCTATTTTTCCAGTTAATTACTGGTGCTTAGTTTTATCAAATGCTCAGACTTTAATTTATCTCTTTTTTTATTTCAGTTGTTGGAAAAATTATGCTTGAAATTATGCTAAGCACTTGGCATGTGTGTAGGTAGCAGTGTTTTCCCTTCTTTCAAACCTTTTGTAAAAGTTATCTATACAAACAGTGGGCCAGTGAAAAAGACTGGATCTAATAAACAAACAATGGATCTAGTAACTAGGTAAGTCAAACACTCGATCTATTAATCAGCTAGGGATTAGCTATGTGCTCACCTCATCCTCAGTAGGAACTCGTGGCTGGCTTTCCGCCATAACTGGCTTACAGAGTAGATTCTACTGTTCCCAGATTCTGTTTATCTCTGACCCACCACACCCAAAATGCAGAATGTAAAGTAGATTCTTAAGATTTAGCTATTGCGTTATTGGAAGAATCACGCGAATAGAATTAATATAACGACCTTTTGTGCAGAAAGGCTGAACTTCACCTTTGACCTCAATCGCACTGGAAGCGCATTTGACCAGCTCTCACTGAAGTGATGGTGCGGTAAGTGTTCTCCAGTGTGTGTTGGTAGTAGAGAAGTATTGGGTTCAATAGGTCTATATTGCTAGATGATAATGCAGCATCACCAACTGGAGTGCTATTTCTGACACTAGGCTAGCTCCTTGTAATAACCTGACAACAGTGTGTATGTTTGTGTGTTAAATATACATGTGCAGTGGAACATCAGTTATCTGAACATCAATCATTCGATGGAACAGAACAAAGACTGCATGCACATTTATAATTGCAAGCGGCTGAAAAAGGGAGGAGCTACAGAGAAACGCTAGGGTAAGTTAATAATCTGGAGAAAAAATCAGTGTGTTTGTGTGTGTGAATAGAAAAAGGTGAAAAAGAGCGTGCATGTTTGTGTCAACAGAAAAAAGAGTGTGTTTGTGTGTGCGTGAGAGATGAAAAAGAGTGTGTTTGTGTGTGAGTAGAAAAAAGAGTGTTTGTGTGTGCGTGTGAGATGAAAAAGAGTGTGTTCGTGTGTGTGAGTAGAAAAAAGAGTGTGTTTGTGTGTGCGTGTGAGATGAAAAGAGTGTGTGTGAGTAGACAAAAGAGTGTGATTGTGTGTGTGTGTGAGATGAAAAAGAGTGTGTTTGTGTGTGCGTGTGAGATGAAAAAGGGTATGTTTGTGTGTGTGAGTAGAAAAAGAGCGTGTTTGTGTGTGAATAGAAAAGAGTGTGTTAGTGTGTGTGAGTAGAAAAAAGAGTGTGTTTGTGTGTGCGTGTGAGATGAAAAAGAGTGTGTTTGTGTGTGTGAGTAGAAAAAAGAGTGTGTTTGTGTGAGATGAAAAAGAGTGTGTTTGTGTGCGTGAGTAGAAAAAAGAGTGTGTTTGTGTGTGCGTGTGAGATGAAAAAGAGTGTGTTTGTGTGTGTGAGTAGAAAAAAGAGTGTGTTTGTGTGTGCGTGTGAGATAAAAAGAGTGTGTGTGAGTAGACAAAAGAGTGTGATTGTGTGTGTGTGTGAGATGAAAAAGAGTGTGTTTGTGTGTGCGTGTGAGATGAAAAAGGGTATGTTTGTGTGTGTGAGTAGAAAAAAGAGTGTGTTTGTGTGTGCGTGTGAGATGAAAAAAGAGTGTGTTTGTGTGTGCGTGTGAAATGAAAAAGAGTGTGTTTGTGTGTGTCAGTAGAAAAAGAGCGTGTTTGTGTGTGTGAGTAGAAAAAAAGAGTGTGTGTGTGTGTGAGTAGAAAAAGAGTGTGTTTGTGTGTGTGAGTAGAAAAAAAGAGTGTGTTTGTGTGTGCGTGTGAGATGAAAAAGAGTGTGTTTGTGTGTGTCAGTAGAAAAAGAGCGTGTTTGTGTGTGTGAGTAGAAAAAAGAGTGTGTTTGTGCGTGTGAGTAGAAAAAGAGTGTGTTTGTGTGTGTGAGTACAAAAAGAGTGTGTTTGTGTGTGTGAGCAGAAAAAAGAGTGTGTTTGTGTGTGTGAGCAGAAAAAGAGTGTGTTTGTGTGTGTGAGTACAAAAAAGAGTGTGTTTGTGTGTGCGTGTGAGTAGAAAAAGAGTGTGTTTGTGTGTGTGAGCAAAAAAAGAGCGTGTTTGTGTGTGTGAGTAGAAAAAGAGTGTGTTTATGTGTGTGAATAGACAAAGAGTGTGTTTGTGTGTGTGAGCAGAAAAAGAGTGTGTTTGTGTGTGTGAGTACAAAAAAGTGTGTTTGTGTGTGTGAGCAGAAAAAGAGCGTGTTTGTGTGTGTGAGTACAAAAAAGAGTGTGTTTGTGTATGTGAGTAGAAAAAGAGTGTGTTTGTGTGCGTGAGTAGAAAAAGAGTGTGTTTGTGTGTGTAAATAAAAAAGAGTGTGTTTGTGTGTGTGAGTAGAAAAAGAGTGTGTTTGTGTGTGCTTGTGAATAGAAAAAGAGCGTGTTTGTGTGTGAGTAGAAAAAGAGCGTGTTTGTGTGTGGGAGTAGAAAAAGAGCGTGTTTGTGTGTGCGAGTGAGTAGAAAAAGAGTGTGTTTGTGTGTGTGAGTAGAAAAAGAGCGTGTTTTTGTGTGTGAGTATAAAAAGGGCGTGTGTGTGTGAATAGAAAAAAGAGTGTTTGTGTGTGCGTGTGAGATGAAAAAGAGAGTGTTTGTGTGTGTGAGTAGAAAAAAAGTGTGTTTGTGTGTGTGAATAGAAAAGAGTGTGTTTGTGTGTGTGAATAGAAAAAGAGTGTGTTTGTGTTTCGTGTGAGTAGAAAAAGAGTGTGTTTGTGTGTGTGAGTAGAAAAAGAGTGTGTTTGTGTATGTGAGTACAAAAAGAGTGTGTTTGTGTGTGCGAGTAGAAAAAGAGTGTGTTTGTGTGTGTGTGTGAATAGAAAAAGAGTGTTTGTGTGTGGGAGTAGAAAAAGAGTGTGTTTGTGTGCATGAGTAGACTGTTGTTATAATAGAGTAGCTAGGCTACTAAGACTAGCCGAGCGCAAATTCTTTTTAGCAGAAGATTAGTTTAATTTCAAATCCATAATATCTCGGCCTGGTTGGCCTTCAAAGTGGTGAAATGTAGAGCTGAAAGGTGACCTGAGTGCATGCATTATATACTAGAGCTAGAGGTGTTGATGAAAGTGGTAATGAGGTGTTGATGTAATGAGGTCCATGTGGAGACTGGAGAGCATGCAAGAGCAAGCTCGTGCTTGAAGTTGCACGCGCATGCCTACTTTGCACATGAACACAGACGCACACCTTGACGAAGCTGAGGAGAGGCGCCAGAAGGTCCTGTTCTTTGCACTAATATGTTATATCACTTAGTTAGGTTAAGTTCTATCTCACTCTTAAGTTTTGTACGTATGTGTGTGCATTTGTATGTATGTTTGTAGATATTATGGATTTGAAATTAAACTAATCTTCTGCTAAAAAGAATTTGCGCTCGGCTAGTCTTAGTAGCCTAGCTACTCTATTATAACAACTGTTTGTGTGTGTGAGTAGAAAAAGAGCGCGTGTGAGTAGAATAGAGTGTGTTTGTGTGTGTGTGTGAATAGAAAAATAGTGTGTTTGTGTGTGTGAGTAGAAAAAAGAGTGTGTTTGTGTGTGCGTGTGAGTAGAAAAAGAGTGTGTTTGTGTGCGTGAGTAAAAAAAAGCGTGTTTGTGTGTGAATAGAAAAAGAGTGTGTTTGTGTGCGTGAGTAGAAAAAGAGTGTGTTTGTGTGTGTGAGTAGAAAAAGAGTGTGTTTGTGTGCATGAGTAGAAAAAGAGCGTGTTTGTGTGTGCGTGTGAGTAGAAAAAGAGTGTGTTTGTGTATGTGAGTAGAAAAAGAGTGTGTTTGTGTGTGTGTGTGTGAATAGAAAAAGAGTGTTTGTGTGTGGGAGTAGAAAAAGAGTGTGTTTGTGTGCGTGAGTAAAAAGAGTGTGTTTGTGTGCGTGAGTAAAAAGAGTGTGTTTGTGTGCGTGAGTAAAAAAGAGTGTGTTTGTGTGCGTGAGTAAAAAAGAGCGTGTTTGTGTGTGAATAGAAAAAGAGTGTGTTTGTGTGTGTGAGTATAAAAAGAGTGTGTTTGTGTGTGTGTGTGTGAATAGAAAAAGAGTGTTTGTGCGTGTGAGTAGAAAAAGAGTGTGTTTGTGTGCGTGAGTAAAAAGAGTGTGTTTGTGTGCGTGAGTAAAAAAGAGCGTGTTTGTGTGTGAATAGAAAAAGAGTGTGTTTGTGTATGTGAGTATAAAAAGAGTGTGTTTGTGTGTGTGTGTGTGAATAGAAAAAGAGTGTTTGTGCGTGTGAGTAGAAAAAGAGTGTGTTTGTGTGCGTGAGTAAAAAGAGCGTGTTTGTGTGTGAATAGAAAAAGAGTGTGTTTGTGTGTGTGTGTGTGAATAGAAAAAGAGTGTTTGTGCGTGTGAGTAGAAAAAGAGTGTGTTTGTGTGCGTGAGTAAAAAGAGTGTGTTTGTGTGCGTGAGTAAAAAAGAGCGTGTTTGTGTGTGAATAGAAAAAGAGTGTGTTTGTGTATGTGAGTATAAAAAGAGTGTGTTTGTGTGTGTGTGTGTGAATAAAAAGAGTGTGTTTGTGTGCGTGAGTAAAAAGAGCGTGTTTGTGTGTGAATAGAAAAAGAGTGTGTTTGTGTGCATGAGTAGAAAAAGAGCGTGTTTGTGTGTGCGTGTGAGTAGAAAAAGAGCGTGTTTGTGTGCATGAGTAGAAAAAGAGTGTGTTTGTGTGTGTGAGTAGAAAAAAGAGTGTGTTTGTGTATGTGTGTGAGTAGAAAAAAGAGTGCGTTTGTGTGTGTGAATATAAAAGAGCGTGTTTGTGTGTGAGTAGAAAAAGAGCGTGTTTGTGTGTGTGTGTGTGAGTAGAAAAAGAGTGTGTTTGTGTGTGTGTGTGTGTAAATAGAAAAATAGTGTGTTTGTGTGTGTGAGTAGAAAAAAGAGTGTGTTTGTGTGTGCGTGTGAGTAGAAAAAGTGTGTTTGTGTGCGTGAGTAAAGAAGAGCGTGTTTGTGTGTGCGTGTGAGTAGAAAAAGAGCGTGTTTGTGTGCATGAGTAGAAAAAGAGGGTGTTTGTGTGTGAGTAGAAAAAAGAGTGTGTTTGTGTGTGCGTGTGAGTAGAAAAAAGAGTGTGTTTGTGTGTGTGTGAATATAAAAAGAGTGTGTTTGTGTGTGCGTGTGAGTAGAAAAAGAGTGTTTGTGTGCATGAGTAGAAAAAGAGTGTGTTTGTGTGTGTGAGTAGAAAAAAGAGTGTGTTTGTGTGTGCATGTGAGTAGAAAAAAGAGTGCGTTTGTGTGTGTGTGTGAGTAGAAAAAGAGTGTGTTTGTGTGTGTGTGTGAGTAGAAAAAAGTGTGTTTGTGTGCGTGAGTAAAAAAGAGCGTGTTTGTGTGTGAATAGAAAAGAGTGTGTTTGTGTGTGCGTGTGAGTAGAACACGAGTGTGTTTGTGTGTCATGTGAGAGAAATAGAAAAGAGTGTTGTTTGTGTGTGCTGTGCGTAGAAAAAAGAGTGGGGTGTTTGTGTTGTGTGAGTAGAAAGAGCGTGTGTGTATTTGTGTGAATAGAAAAAAGAGTGTGTGTGGTGTAGTGCTTTGAGCTCTATAGAGTTGGAAACTCTTGAGTGTCTACAGTTAGTTGCTTAGTAGCCTATCTGGACCTGTTGCCCTTTGAGCTCTATAGAGTGACACTGAGTAGTCGTACAGTTAGTGCTTAGTTGCCATTGACCTGTTGCCTTTGAGTTCTATAGAGTGACTCTGAGTAGTCTTACAGTTAATTGCTTAGTTAGCTATCTGACCTGTTGCCTTTGAGCTCTATGGAGTGACTCTGAGTAGTCTTACAGTTAGTTGCTTAGTTAGCCATCTGACCTGTTGCCATTTAGCTCTATGGAGTGACTCTGAGTAGTCTTACAGTTAGTTGCTTAGTTAGCTATCTGACCTGTTGCCTTTGAGCTCTATAGAGTGACTCTGAGTAGTCTTACAGTTAGTTGCTTAGTTAGCTATCTGACCTGTTGCCTTTGAGCTCTATAGAGTGACTCTGAGTAGTCTTACAGTTAGTTGCTTAGTTAGCTATCTGACCTGTTGCCTTTGAGCTCTATAGAGTGACTCTGAGTAGTCTTACAGTTAGTTGCTTAGTTAGCTATCTGACCTGTTGCCTTTGAGTTCTATAGAGTGACTCTGAGTAGTCTTACAGTTAGTTGCTTAGTTAGCTATCTGACCTGTTGCCTTTGAGTTCTATAGAGTGACTCTGAGTAGTCTTACAGTTAGTTGCTTAGTTAGCTATCTGACCTGTTGCCTTTGAGCTCTATAGAGTGACTCTGAGTAGTCTTACAGTTAGTTGCTTAGTTAGCCATCTGACCTGTTGCCTTTGAGTTCTATAGAGTGACTCTGAGTAGTCTTACAGTTAGTTGCTTAGTTAGCTATCTGACCTGTTGCCTTTGAGTTCTATAGAGTGACTCTGAGTAGTCTTACAGTTAGTTGCTTAGTTAGCTATCTGACTTGTTGCCTTTGAGTTCTATAGAGTGAGTCTGAGTAGTCTTACAGTTAGTTGCTTAGTTAGCTATCTGACCTGTTGCTTTGAGTTCTATAGAGTGACTCTGAGTAGTCTTACAGTTAGTTGCTTAGTTAGCCATCTGACCTGTTGCCTTTGAGTTCTATAGAGTGACTCTGAGTAGTCTTACAGTTTGTTGCTTAGTTAGCCATCTGACCTGTTGCCTTTGAGTTCTATAGAGTGACTCTGAGTAGTCTTACAGTTAGTTGCTTAGTTAGCTATCTGACTGTTGCTTTGAGTTCTATAGAGTGACTCTGAGTAGTCGACAGTTAGTTGCTTAGTTAGCTCTGACCTGTTGCCTTTGAGCTCTCTAGAGTGACTCTGAGTAGTCTTACAGTTAGTTGCTTAGTTAGCTATCTGACCTGTTGCCTTTGAGTTCTATAGAGTGATCTGAGTAGTCTTACAGTTAGTTGCTTAGTTAGCCTGACCTTAGTTGCCCTTTGAGTTCTATAGAGTGACCTGAGTAGTCTTACAGTTAGTTGCTTAGTTAGCTATCTGACCTGTTGCCTTTGAGTTCTATAGAGTGACTCTGAGTAGTCTTACAGTTAGTTGCATAGTTAGCTATCTGACCTGTTGCCTTTGAGTTCTATAGAGTGACTCTGAGTAGTCTTACAGTTAGTTGCTTAGTTAGCCATCTGACCTGTTGCCTTTGAGCTCTATAGAGTGACTCTGAGTAGTCTTACAGTTAGTTGCTTAGTTAGCCATCTGACCTGTTGCCTTTGAGTTTTATAGAGTGACTCTGAGTAGTCTTACAGTTAGTTGCTTAGTTAGCCATCTGACCTGTTGCCTTTGAGCTCTATAGAGTGACTCTGAGTAGTCTTACAGTTAGTTGCTTAGTTAGCCATCTGACCTGTTGCCTTTGAGCTCTATAGAGTGACTCTGAGTAGTCTTACAGTTAGTTGCTTAGTTAGCTATCTGACCTGTTGCCTTTGAGTTCTGTAGAGTGACTCTGAGTAGTCTTACAGTTCAGTGGTGGCGGAACTGGCCCGGCAGACCCGGCAAGTGCCGGACCAATATTTATCCTAAGTGCCTGACCAATTCTTTCATAACTGCTTTTTCATAACTGCGTGACTATTTCAGTCTCGCCAGCGAGACTATTTACTTAACCGCTCTACGTCGGCTCTTGTAGCTCTTTATATTTCATGTGCATGCGCAGTGATATTTATAGAATAGAACTGGGTACAAAACTATATAACGATACTTACCAGTTGAATTCGACCTGAACTGGTATGGCATCCTGTGGCGACTCCAGCGGTAGCGTACTGGAGCAGTACTGTCCAGAGAAGTCAGTTAAGTTGCAAACATGAATTTATTAGTGGAAGTGAGCGCAGGAAGAATTTTTGGATCGTTTTAACTTGAGCTAATCATTAATTTTCTTTTATTATTTCAAATTCAAATTTTAATAACATTGTTCCTTTAATACAAAATGAGCTATGAAAATAGAAGGTATGAATTTGCCTGACCAATGAAAAAATGCTTCCGCCACCACTGCAGTTAGTTGCATAGTAGCTATCTGACCTGTTGCCTTTGAGTTCTATAGAGTGGCTCTGAGTAGTTGTTAGCTAGTGTGTTAGATTCCACTTATTGATGGCTCTTAGTAACCTGAGCCTAACACTCTCACGTGGCCCTCACTCTTTACTAGAGAGTCACAAAGCAGCTGTTTTGTAGTGATTTGACTTGTTACACAGACTATTAGATCCAATTAGGCATATAGAAAAGAATGACCAATCAAAATTGATAGTATGTGATCATATATGTATATACATAGCAGCACATGCAACCAAATAATAGCACGGTCCTACACGAATTTTTTTTATATAATAAGTCTCTACAGGTCAGTTCCTGCTAGCTCCTCAGATTTCCGACAAATTGGCAATCACTGAACGAATTATTGCTGGCGGCACTACATACTTATACACGTACTCATAAACATTCATGTTGCCAAATACACGCTCTCCTCTTTTATTTGTACTCCAGATAAAGCACACCTCCCTTGACCAACTTCTAGCTGAACCAGTTAGCTGATCGTATTTCCCACACCACAACTGACACTATGGCGGAGTATAATTCTAGCAAGATGACTCGGATGAATTGCAGAAACACTTCCAGAGGAAGAAGAGAAAGATCATGCCGAGAAGCTCTAAAGAAGAGAAAGTGAGTTAGTTGAAAGAAGTGGGGTTTAATAGCGAAGGGAAACTTTAGAGTTATAGCAGTGAGAAGGAGAGTTGGATATATTTGCAGCTGGAATTTGCCTATGAAAACAAGATTATTGAAAGTGATATTCAAACCCCATATGTTATAAGACTAACTAAGCCTTCTACATGTTTCATACGGCGTAGTTCATAAATCTTATTCTAGTAGGCTAGAAAACTTAAAATTTAGCACAAATCTATGGGCCAAAATTTAGTTCCTACAGATTCATGTGTCAGTTATTTCTTACCTTTTTATATTTTCTTAATTAATTTATATACTTTTTTATTAGGATAAGTATTTATTTCTTTTATTTTTATTTCTTTATTTAATCTATTATAGTATTGGTAGCTTATTTTATTTATTCATTTTTATAGTAGGCGTCAAAATAACGTGCCAGTTTTGCACCGTGCAACAGGCATAGTATGGTAAAAACGTTGCTGTAGTTTATCGCTTGACTGAAAAGAGTACAGTTCCAGAAGAATCACACAGCGAACTGTCCTGTGGTTTATCTTTCAATAAGAACAATATTAAAACCAATGCAAGTCTTTATGATAGTTTTGTATCACTCTTAGGCTTTGTAATCATAACTCTGTCATTTGTTAGTATTAAAATGCCAGAATATTATTATTTTTTATGTGTCAGACCTAAACACCTTTTGGTTTTAGATTAGTCAGCTGCTTCATTGTGGGGGTGGTGTTATTACCACAAACCCATTAGTGATATGACCAAATAAGGGCAGTACTGTCACTTGAGTTAGGTACACTATAAACAATAACAGAAACAACAATCATAGGCATTGTTCATTATATATTTCTATATCCCTATCCCAAACTATTAAATCCTAGGCTGCAACCGTGACCTCCCTTATAGACAATCCTAGTTTAACTTCACAACTTGGCTGCTCATTTCTACCACAGCGACACCTTTATAGAGTTTTCTACAGTCCAATCCACACAATTCATCCCATTAATATATCAATTTTAAGCATGTAGGAGTACCACCGTCGTTTAAACGCGCGCGCGCATACGTGGTCGTTTAAACTGAATACGTGTCGTTTAAACGCGCGCGCATTCCAGAACTTCGCTGGCTCGCCCAACCAATGCTACACGAGCATGCTTAGCATGTGGACACTTCAGAGTATCCCCCATCCCCATTTCCCCCTTTACACGTTTCCCCCCTTTACATGTTTCCCCTTTACACGGTTCCCCTTTACATGTTTCCCCTTTACACGTTTCCCCCCTTTTCCCCTTTTCTGTACTTCGCCTAATTCAGTCAAAACCACCATTACACTGTTTCCCCTTTACACGGTTCCCCCTTTACATGTTTCCCTTTACACGTTTCCCCCCTTTTCCCCTTTCTGTACTTTACACATTATTTTTTATCATTGTGACTTTATCATGAGGAGTACCATTCTTACCCTTTACCAATCATCATTTCCCCCTTTACATGTCATTACATATTCTACTACTAATAATGAGATGTGAATTCAGATTTGGCAACCTGCAGGAAAAAACCAATGCAAAATTAATCAAATCAAACGACCCAATGCAACGAAAGTGTCAACATTTCCCCAGAACTTCGCTCGCTCGCCCAACCAATGCTACACGATGCATTTTCTAGGGCATATTAACTGGAATGGCCAGCTATAATAACCATGATCTGGTGGGTATAAGTATCATATAAGTTATCATAGCAGTGCATTGTTATAAATATATCAATTTTAAGCATTGAAAATCTCCAATTCTGTTAAGGGTGGCCGCACACCGCCTACACAGTTTTTTGTTGATGTTGCTATGCACGATTACTCGTGTAGCATTGGTTGGGCGAGCGAGCGAAGTTCTGGGGAAATGTTGACACTTTCAATTGCATTGGGGTCGTTTGATTTGAATTTGCATTGGTTTTCTTCCTGCAGGTTGCCAAATCTGAATTCACATCTCATTATTAGTAGTAGAATATGTAATGACATGTAAAGGGGGAAATGATGATTGGTAAAGGGTAAAGAATGGTACTCCTCATGATAAAGTAACAATGATAACAAAATAATGTGTAAAGTACAGAAAAGGGGAAAAGGGGGGAAACGTGTAAAGGGGAAACATGTAAAGGGGGAACCGTGTAAAGGGGAAACATGTAAAGGTGGGAAACGTGTAAAGGTGTAGCATTGGTTGGGCGAGTGAGCGAAGTTCTGGGGAAATGTTGACACTTTCAATTGCATTGGGGTCATTTGATTTGAATTTGCATTGGTTTTCCGAGTAATCGTGCATAGCAACAATCAACAAAAAACTGTGTAGGCGGTGTGCGGCCACCCTTAACAGAATTGGAGATTTTCAATGCTTAAAATTGATATATTATTAACAATGCTACTGCTATGATACTTATATGATACTTATAACCCACCAGATCATGGTTATTATAGCTGGCCATTCCAGTTAATATGCCCCTAGAAAATGCATCGTGTAGCATTGGTTGGGCGAGCGAGCGAAGTTCTGGGGAAATGTTGACACTTTCAGTTGCATTGGGGTCGTTTGATTTGATTTGAATTTGAATTTAAACGCGCGCGCTCATTCCAGAACTTCGCTGGCTCGCCCAACCAATGCTACACGAGCATGCTTAGCATGTGGACACTTCAGAGTATCCCCCATCCCCATTTCCCCCTTTACACGTTTCCCCCCTTTACATGTTTCCCCTTTACACGGTTCCCCCTTTACATGTTTCCCCTACACGTTTCCCCCTTTTCCCCTTTTCTGTACTTTACACATTATTTTGTTATCATTGTTACTTTATCATGAGGAGTACCATTCTTTACCCTTTACCAATCATCATTTCCCCCTTCACATGTCATTACATATTCTACTACTAATAATGAGATGTGAATTCAGATTTGGCAACCTGCAGGAAGAAAACCAATGCAAATTCAAATCAAACGACCCCAATGCAATTGAAAGTGTCAACATTTCCCCAGAACTTCGCTCGCTCGCCCAACCAATGCTACACGAGCATTTTATAGTAGTTAGGCGCTGCTTCAGAGGGAACTACTGTATTTAGGGTCCCTGAAGACCCTTGATTGTAGCGTCCCGAGCGCAGCGAGGGCGCCACACTTAGGGCCTGAGGGACCCTGAATTCAGTAGTTAACGACTGCGCAGCGCCTAACTAATTTAGAACCTAGCAACAGTTCCAAACAACACAATTGGAGGTATTCTACATATAGAATCCCTGCCCTGAAGGCGGGGGCACTATATATAGAATCCCTCCCTGAAAGACCTAAGAGATTTAAAGTCCCTCTGTCACAATACAAAAACTACAGTAGCTATGTTCTAAGTAGCGCATGCGCCTTTTTATTGTAGCTGAGTTGAAAGCTCAATCGGAGTGCTTTGACCTTCAGTAGATAATATGCATACCTCGGTATACCTATTGTGTTACTGATTTCACTGTTTCACATTTAACTGACATTATATAATAGGTAGCTACTCGCTAGCCAGACCCTTTACCTAACCGCAACGATAGCTTCTACGGCGAGGTTGCAGCGATGCTATTCTTGATGGAAAGATGTCTCTACCCGAGGTAGTAGTACGTAGCAGGAGACTTGTCAAAACCAGTAGGCAACGAGACAAAAGACATCTTTATCAGCTACAAACATTGTTCCTGCTCACCTTTCAGAACATAGCGAGAGAGAATCAGCAGCTCGAGAAATGTTTGCGAATGTTTCGAAGTAGCTCTTACAGCCATGATTCTCCCGGGTGCAGCAGCTATAGGATATACAATACCAGGTCGAACGCAGCGGCTAAGTCTAACGCTCAAAATCCACATTGTGCAACGCCCACGTAAAAACCACACCTCCTTCATAAGCTATACATACATAGAAATTGAGACTAGGTAGCTACTTAGTTACGTGATGTATAAATTTTTATCTTGCTTATCAACAACCTACGCTGCACCAACAATTTCGTCAGCCTTTTATTGTCATATGCAACATAACAAAATCTTCTGTTATGAAATTTACTACTTTGAGAGATCATAAGTTTTAATGTCAAGAATTTGGCTTTGGAAAAATAATTGAGAAATGATGTCATAAAAGGTTGAGATAAGTTTGAACTGCAAGAATAGAAGATTATTTAACATCAAATTGAATCTGAGCGAATCCCTTTCTTTCAGAGGAACTTGCTGCAACTGCTTTCTTACGTTTAATGGAAATATCCCGATAAATCTCTTTTTCACACACTTTAGTTTCAGCCATTCTGTTCAAGGACTCCAGTTTGTATGACAGAGCCATCACCTGTATGGTTTCCTTCCCAGGAGGGCCACCAACTTCAAATCCATAGTCCTCACCAGGAAAATAATACACCTGATGAGCTGCAAATTGATTGTCTTTCTCGTATTCATTAGGGAGCAGAACACTGGTGTTCCCAGACGTACCAATGTTCACAATGTAAATGTAACAGTTCGAATCGGCAGAGACTGCTAGGCGGAGGGTGCTTCCGCGAGTGACTTGGTCTGATGAAAATTCCTGGACTCTTGCACGTGATTGTCTAATTTTTATATCACGTGTAACTGGAGCTTTGTTGCTCTGTATCAACTTGTTTGTGTCAGCATTGTACACTTTGCAAGTGACTTCAATTTGTTGAGGGTCTTCTAATGTAATGGACTTGAAAAGGTCCACCAAACAGTTTTCTAGATGATACCAAAAAGATAGAGGTATATCAACTATTGATATTATCGTGAATAAAGTTGTACTGTTGTGTATGTTGTATTCTGTTGAACTATAGACAGCTTCTAAGTTACAACTATGTAGGACAGGAAGGTAAGTTCAAACTGTTTTCTGAGCATGAGTAATTATAAAATACCACTCTGAAAAACAACAACAACAAATGGGTAGAAATTACCTAAACACAATCAGTACAACAGGTAACACATGGCATGGGTTATTAATACTGGACATTTAAGAAGTTGAAATAGTCAATGGCCATTATAACATTTGAATGAAGGATAAAAACAAACAAACAAAAATGACATAAAAAGTAGCCAAACAAAACTAATGGCATGTACCTACTTTAACTTGCTAATCATATAAATAACCCTAATGACAGATTACAAGAAACCAAAGAATTCAAATCTTTCTTCAAGTAAGGATGAAGCTGAAATCGAATTTGTGTGCTCAAAACAGAAGTTACAAGTGCTTTGGGTTGTCTTAGAATATAATTAACAATAATGTATAAAAATATATACATACAACAATATGTATAAAAGTTACTGTAACTCAGAAGTAGTCACTTTACATTAAAGACAGAAAAATGGTGGTTTTGACTGAATTGGGTAGTTTAAGACTTATATGGAAGTTATAACAATGCTACTGCTATGATACTTATATGATACTTATAACCCACCAGATCATGGTTATTATAGCTGGCCATTCCAGTTAATATGCCCCTAGAAAATGCATCGTGTAGCATTGGTTGGGCGAGCGAGCGAAGTTCTGGGGAAATGTTGACACTTTCAGTTGCATTGGGGTCGTTTGATTTGATTTGAATTTGCATTGGTTTTCTTCCTGCAGGTTGCCAAATCTGAATTCACATCTCATTATTAGTAGTAGAATATGTAATGACATGTAAAGGGGGAAATGATGATTGGTAAAGGGTAAAGAATGGTACTCCTCATGATAAAGTAACAATGATAACAAAATAATGTGTGAAGTACAGAAAAGGGGAAAAGGGGGGAAACGTGTAAAGGGGAAACATGTAAAAGGGGGGAAAGGGGAAAAATGTAATGTGGTTTTGGGGAAATGGGTAGTTAGTGTTTAAGACTTATATGGAAGTTATAACAATGCTACTGCTATGATACTTATATGATACTTAAACCCACCAGATCATGGTTATTATAGCTGGCCATTCCAGTTAATATGCCCCTAGAAAATGCATCGTGTAGCATTGGTTGGGCGAGCGAGCGAAGTTCTGGGGAAATGTTGACACTTTCAGTTGCATTGGGGTCGTTTGATTTGATTTGAATTTGCATTGGTTTTCTTCCTGCAGGTTGCCAAATCTGAATTCACATCTCATTATTAGTAGTAGAATATGTAATGACATGTAAAGGGGGAAATGATGATTGGTAAAGGGTAAAGAATGGTACTCCTCATGATAAAGTAACAATGATAACAAAATAATGTGTAAAGTACAGAAAAGGGGAAAAGGGGGGAAACGTGTAAAGGGGGGAAACATGTAAAGGGGGAAACGTGTAAAGGGGAAACATGTAATGGTGGTTTTGACTGAATTGGGTAGTTTAAGACTTATATGGAAGTTATAACAATGCTACTGCTATGATACTTATATGATACTTATAACCACCAGATCATGGGTTATTATAGCTGGCCATTCAGTTAATATGCCCCTAGAAAATGCATCGTGTAGCATTGGTTGGGCGAGCGAGCGAAGTTCTGGGGAAATGTTGACACTTTCAATTGCATTGGGGTCGTTTGATTTGAATTTGCATTGGTTTTCTTCCTGCAGGTTGCCAAATCTGAATTCACATCTCATTATTAGTAGTAGAATATGTAATGACATGTAAAGGGGGAAATGATGATTGGTAAAGGGTAAACAATGGTACTCCTCATGATAGAGTAACAATGATAACAAAATAATGTGTAAAGTACAGAAAAGGGGAAAAGGGGGGAAACGTGTAAAGGGGAAACATGTAAAGGGGGAACCGTGTAAAGGGGAAACATGTAAAGGGGGGAAACGTGTAAAGGGGGAAATGGGGATGGGGGATACTCTGAAGTGTCCACATGCTAAGCATGCTCGTGTAGCATTGGTTGGGCGAGCCAGCGAAGTTCTGGAATGCGCGCGCGTTTAAACGACACGTATTCAGTTTAAACGACCACGTATGCGCGCGCGCGTTTAAACGACGACGTATTCATGCGCGCGCGTTTAAACGACGACGTATTCAGGATTTCCATAGACTACATCTTAGAGTTGCTCGCTCGCTTCGCTCGCTCGCCAATTAAATCCTAGGCTGCAACCGTGACCTCCCTTATAGACAATCCTAGTTTAACTTCACAACTTGGCTGCTCATTTCTACCACAGCGACACCTTTATAGAGTTTTCTACAGTCCAATCCACACAATTCATCCCATTAATATATCAATTTTAATCAAAATAGTTCAGAATGAAGAATTCTGTACTGATCAGGTTAAATTTTGTTTAGTGGCAAATTTATCACTAAATAATATACCAAGTTATAAGGGAATGTTTTGTTTTTTAATCATTGAGATAAGTTAGCTTAAAATTATGAACTTAATGTTGTACTTTTTGGGATCAGCTTCAACAGCACACGACACACAACAGTATACAAATATATGGGGGGTGGGTGAGAGAAAGCAGAAAGTTGGGGAAAAGCTTCCTGCCCCTCCCACTTGACTGAACTCTTGACTTTGTAAAAACTGCTTGCCTGTAATACCACAGTCTGGAAATGGTAGAAAATTTTCATCCAACAATTCTAAGCTTAAGCTTTATAAAAGCATAAAGCCAAATGGTAATAGTTTGAAGTAGCTTTATAGTCTTTTTTATATTTACTAAGTGAAAGGAAAATGGCATCTTCTAAGTTAACCTCAAATGTATCTCACTGGAAGCCTCCAAATTATCTAGGACAGGTAATTCTGTTAAATCTCGAGCTAATCATCTTGTGCACTACGACTGGACTCCTCGGCTCCCTCTTTGAAATGTATTCCTAAACGGCGATCGTTAACAATCAATACGCGGAAGAATTAATGAAAGTTACGGAAAGACGGGCGATGGTGGTTACAATTAAACGAAACGCCCGTATTACGTCTGTGCTATGGTGCAATGCTTACCGTTTTATTGGCGTTTTTGTTGCCAAGGATCGTAACTTCAATGTCGTATACTGCAGAGCTCTACTAACATGGGAACTGGGAAGACAGGCAGGCTAACAGGAAGCCTACCAAAAATGGTGGAGAGACTCACCGATGCCTAGGAGTTATGAAACTACAAAGTTCCTTACTAAAAGCAACTATTAGCAGTTAGTGGAAAATATTTAAAAGAAATGTATCTGCCCTTTCTGAACCTTATTTTCAATGATTCTGTCAGATTGGTTTTGTTAATTTTCATCTCAATGTCTATTTATTTATATTTTTATGCGATTTTTTTTTATTGTTGTGCCACAATTAGAATTTAATAATAGGAAATTTTTCTCTTTTTAACAGCCAATATTTTTTATTATAACTTAAAACGACATTTAGACTTCTTGCCAAAGTCCTCTTCAGGGGACAAGAAGTTGAAACGTTGGGTTAAGTTATAAAAAAAATTAAGCTGTTAAAAAGAGAAAAATTTCCTATTATTATAATTATTTCAGCCGAGAATGACTGAATAATTAGAATATTATTTTGAAAAACGAATCTGACAGTGTTTATTACCTTGTTATTTTATGGCGCTGGCTCCACAAAAAATAAAACAATAGTTGTCCGCTTTCCTCGAGTAATAAAGCAAACTAAATCAAACTGGTCTCGCAGAGTTTACAAGCTGCACTTTTCCATGCCACACCCCTAGAGCAGCAGTGGTAAGTTTACGCGCATGGGTAAAATGCGGTGCATACCACTTAGAGCGTATAAAGTCTTGAAAAGACAATAGTAGTTAATTTTGTTTTTCGGTGGACTTACAGGCTATCTGGAATAGCGAAGACAATTGGACGCGAATTACAGAGAACTAGTAGTGCATTAGCTTTAGTTAGCTATAGTTTCAGTCTTCCACCCTGTCAAACCCTCATCCCCAGTTTTTGTGTGTGTGTGCTGATCTGCCTCCTAGAAGGAGTTAAGTCATATCCATCTTCACTGCAGAATTGGATGTAAAGCTATCTTAGTCATCAAACATAATTGCTTGATTATATTCAAATTGCTTTTATTTGATAGTAGCTATGTATTTAGCTCAACTTTTTGTTCATGAATGAAGGCTGATGCTATATTGACAGTCCTTCTTAGACTGGCACATTTATAATATGTGACCGTCTACAGGAAAACCGGGCACAACGCGGCGTGCGTAAATATCGAGAAAAGACCGATCGATTTCTTTATAATGTATTGTTTCAAGCCGACGGAATGGAACGGTTAGGTCCATTATAGCGGGAACGACTTAAGCTACGACGATAAAACTTGGAGAGAGCTCAACGCTGGTTAATAGAGGTGGTTTGGTGGTTAATAGCTCAATGAAGCCCTCTAAGAGAGAGAGAGAGAGAGAGAGAGAGGTGGTTTGGTGGTCAATTAATCCCTCTACCTTATAAACTTCATGGTTTGGTGGTTAATAGCTCAATTAAGGGTGCAGTACCACTTGCTAAACCCCAAATGGAGGAGTTATGCTATGTATTTATTTCTTGTTGTCTGTTCAATGTACGCTTACTTTGTTGTTGCAGTTGAAACAGACACCAACAGACAGCTCTTATAAACCAAGTTTCAAGAAAAAAGACCGACCAGGAGCGGAGAAACAATGGTACAAACTTTACAGCTATTCAGCGAAATTCAGGGGCGACCGTTGCAGTTACGAAGTCGATTTTTTTTTTTCAGCAGTAGCTTAGGGGCTTCCCCACAACATTACAACGCCGTATTTTTTATATTAGTACTTGTTTTCCATTTAATAACTTGGATCGGTTACCCATTGTTTAGAGGTAGGGGGTCCCCCCCGACTTACCGCCTCTTTGATGTGGTTAGGTATGATTGCCGCCAATTGGCACCAAGTGTCTGCCAATTAGCCCCAATTTGCACCTTTGGGCATATTTGGCCTCCAGCCACCCCTACCTCTCTTTCACACTGAGGTTCCGCCATTTCCCCACTGGAGAAACTTTACTAGCTTTTATGTGTGACTGACACTTCGCCTCCTATAGATTCCGCAACCATCGTGCCATCTCCGCAGTCTGTCTTACCTCCTTCCCTGCTTGTGGTGGATGGGAGGGTTGGACAACTGGAGCGCTATTCACCGCTTGTAGGGCTTCTACTTGCTCTCTGCACGACACAGTACGTTTTACCTGTGATAGGTTTTGCTGCCTGACCTGGCCATGTGGCCTGTGTTGCGCATGCCTCAGTAACTTCCCTTAATTTCCCAGTCCGCCTTAGGGGCCCGGATGCCCCGCCTGCCAATGTAAGTCTCCCATGCTAACTCTGTTTAATACCTACATTAAACTCCATTTTAAAATATTTATATATATATATTTTGTATCCTATTTAAAAACTCGTAATTTTTTTTAAATGTGGCGTGTACCCCGTGTACAAAATACGAGTTCATTCTGGCCATCCAGTACTTCTGAATTTCGATTTTTAGGTACGAAGCTAACTATTGATTCGTATTCATTTGATTCTTCAACTCCTCCCCCCAACTCCGCCCCCAAACTCTGAGCGCGCAATTTATTGTGGAAAAAATTCCGGGTGGTGGCGGCTCTAATTAGAACTGGTAAGCAAACACAGAAGAAGAGTTACTGTGCGAGTGAGCCCTGCAGGGAAGAGTACAAGACTTCTGGAATGTACTGGAGGGTCCTAGACGATGAAGAAGCGGCGGCGTATTAATGGGACCTGGAGTCACTTGTTTAGAATAGATATATCACGGCACACAGCTGCGACTTGGAAGGAAGAATCTGCTTTGGTGTCTTTGGAGAGCTTGATAGAAGGTTGGTGTAGCGGGTAGAGCAGTTTCAGTGTGTTAACTTCAACTTCTCAGGAGTTTTTGGTGCTATTTTTTTCTATCCCTGTTACTGTTGTGATGGATGAATAATATATATATGATATTTGCACACCATTAAAAGAAAATGTGAATTATTACTTTTATTGACTAATATTATTTTCTTTCTACAATAATATATATTTATCAATTAGGCTGTTTATTATCAATTATTATTTTATTGATTGATTTAAAATAAGACCTGAATCAAATTTTAGATCATAGTACTTTCTCTAATCTACCTCAACAGGAGAGAAAAATGCTGGCATGCTCTTCATAGAAATAGATGAGCTCCCATTTTGAGAAGGCATAACTCCTTGTTTCTAGGATACAACTGGCAGGTTCACAACAAAAGTGCAGAGCAGAAGACATGGCTTCCTTGTTCTCCAGAGGAGAGAATAGTAGACCTTCTGGATTCCCTTGATAGTATTGCATACTTCGGAACCTTTGATTTTGTTCATTTCATATTGTATTTGATTATGGCCCTGCTACTATGGAGTTATGATTTTATATTGTTGTTTAGTAATATTTTTTAGAAAGTGAACAAAAAATTATTAATTATCTACACTGCTGCTTCTGCCCTACAGACTGGTAGTCCTTTGAGGTGAAAGCTCTTTGTGGTAAATTGTTTGGTACAGTTAATTGGTACCTGTTCAAATTGTGATGAGCTCAAAGTGTGGTGAGCGCAGCTTTCAGATAATGATTTTTTAGGGGGAAAATAAACATAGTCCAGAGGTCTTCCAGCATTGCTCGTTTGCCAAAAGTGGCCATTCTTGCACTATAAGGAGTCTACTGGTGTAGGTTAACCACTCATGCTTATAATGTGTAAATACAAAGTTAAGACTGTCACAGAGCAGAGAAGGCATTAATAATTCTAATTATGTGGTTTCAGCTGTTGTTGTTGGTTGTTTGTTTTTTGTTTTTATTGTGTTATTTGCTTTATATATTGTGTACATGTATGTGTGAGTTAAAGCTAAAGGTGGTCAGCTCATGCTACCTTGCTCGTCTCAGGCCATTTGTCAACCATTCAGAACTTCATAATTCCTCAAGAATAGACATACTTACCTTTCAAATCAATTTTTATTGTTTATTGGCTTTACTAGAGTTGTGCACTGTTTTGAAATAATTTGAAGTTGTTAATCGCATTAAATGATGAATTATAGTAGGTATTTAGTACTAGTGTTATAATTTTGAAATAATTATAGTGGTACATAATTCAGCGAAGCGAGCGAAGCGAGCGGAGCTGACTCTCTAATGAGTTCGCGATATATATATATATTTAGGTCTAGAAATTGTTTTTGTTCTTGCGTGGGCGTACGTGTGTACCCTTTCTCCTACGCGCTTGCGCGGGCCGGGTAACCTTCTTAGCAACATTTTGTTTTGTTTACCCGCTGTACGAAGTAGCGATGCCCAGTAGACAAAACGTTCCCTTTATCCTACGCGCTTGCGCGGGCCGGGTAACCTTCTTAGCAACATTTTGTTTTGTTTACCCGCTGTACGAAGTAGCGATGCCCAGTAGACAAAACGTTCCCTTTATCCTACGCGCTTGCGCGGGCCGGGTAACCTTCTTAGCAACATTTTGTTTTGTTTACTCGCCGTACGAAGTAGCGATGCCCAGTAGACAAAACGTTAGAAAGTCAAGAGCTTTGAGGGCGTTAGGAACTCCAGAAGAAAAAGTAGTAAGGAGAGAGATAAGAAATGAAAAGGACAGGGCAAGGAGGAGGAGAGCTAAAACGAAACAGAAACAGGTAGCAAAGTAAATAATCTTTCTTTTTGAAAAGCCATTAAATGTTCCTAATTTATTTATTAGACTATTCCTGAGGATTACTGTACCAATCAACTTTATACAGCTGTCAACTCAACTACTCTTGAAGACACTGAAAATGCAGCCACACCATCTGAACAAGAAGCTAATATCCCCACTACTTTTTGTACTGCAAGAGGAAGGAAAAGACATCTATCAGAGGACATCCATTCTCATATACACCCAAAGCAGCAAAAAAAGTTGCAGAAAATATAACTCAAACAATTTCGATACCGCAAAGCCTTTCAGCTTATCAGCAACAAATGCAAGAGGTAAATATAAAATAAAATATATACTTCAATAAGTTAATACGAGACATATTTTCGTTTAGGAAACCATTATGCAGAGAGCAACGTCTACAACTAATGTCACAAAAACAGCAAGTCACACATTTGTTTGAAAGTAATAGTGAAAGAGATCACAGGCTCCACTGTTTGTCCACTAACCAACTGTTGAGAACAGCAAATGAATCTTCATTACAAAATTCCTCTAGATTAGAGCAGTTGTCAACTAACCAACAGCAGAGATTGGCTGATGAAACACCACTTCAACGGGAGACTGAAGTTAGGGGGAACAGGTTAAGACAACATCCCCAGGTTCCATTGCACCATATTATTCCAGCATTTGATGATCCTCAAGTTCACACAGCAATGCGTAATTTTCATGCTAAAATCTCATTGATTACTATCCCAGTCTGCATAACGTGTATGGAGAAGTTTCCAGGAAATGTTGTCGATGTAGCCGGGATAAACATATCCCTCAGCTCTATTCAGCTCAAAATAACATGCATCCTGGAAACATTCCTCCACTTGCAGGTTAAATTTAATGTAAAACTATAAAAATTAACCTAACTCTATTATCAAACTATGTAGTCTAAGATCTACTTCCATTTAACATACTCTGCTCTCCCTCTGAATATGTTATAGTACCCAAACAAACTCTTTTATTTTTTATTTTTATTAAACCACAAAGTTTACATCAGCTATAACTGTAATGATGTATGACATTTTTAATTAAATAGCGGTATATTCTGTCTAAAACACCAGCCAATAACTTTGATGGTAAAATAATTCATTATTCTTATATTATCACAAATAATATAACATTTAAACTTTATTATATAAAGCAATACTATGTAGCTGATTACGAATTACATTAATAAAATAAATAATAAAATAATTCATTACTCTTGTTTTACCACAAAAAGTATAACATTTAAACTTTATTATACATAGCCTAAATTTTATAACCTTCATCATACAGTGGTATAGAATAGAAGCACCAATGAATCTATATGAAACAACAGACAGACATAACATTAACAACATCAAAATAAATAACTGTATCTATAGCTGCAATTACAGGGAACATGCATCGCTCGCTTCGCTATTTTGCGCTATTCGAGCGCACCACTAGTAATTATTGGTCAATACCGTCCAGCTCTAGTGTGAGTAGAAAAAAGAGTGTGTGTGGTGTGTGTTGGGAGGGGGGGGGGGGGTGGGGGGAGTAGAAAAAGGAGTGTGTTTGAGTGCATGTATGTGTGAGCAGAGAAAAAATATTATTTTGCAAGTAAAAGTATGTTTGTGTGTTTATTTATGTATATGAGTAAAAAAAGAAGTATTTTAACATGTAAAAGTTTGTTTGTCAGGGATTCATAGGGGGGGGAGGTGTGCCCTGGAATTCCCCTACCCCCCCCCATAGAAAGTTCCCCCCCTCCCCAAGAAATCTGAATTTTTAAAAATGGTAACTCAGAGCAAGGTTATTTTATTATTAAATGTAAATCAAAGCTCAATTCTTCTATTTTTTTTTGTTTGAAAATCTCTAGAACTTCATCAAAGTTTACAGCCGAAAGCTCAGGACCTTCAGTGGCAATTCTCATGAGCCGACCAAGGCTTTGGTCAGTGATGTTGCGTATACAGGTCTTAATGGGCTTCACATAGCTGAAATCTTTCAACTGAAGTTGTTCCAACTGGAAGGACGAGGATTATGTTCTAAAGTTTAAATGTTTCTGGAAAAAGGCCCGTGTAAGTGTGAAGCCCTGTTTCTGTATGTGGGAGTAGAAAAAATGTTTATGTTGTTTTAAAGAGTATGTATATGTGTGCTTGTGTGTATGTATTGTATGTGTGATACAATGTGTAGAGAAGTGTATGTATGTGGTAATCTGTGTATGTATGTGGTAATGTGTGTGTGTATGTGGTAATGTGTATGTATGTGGTGATGTGTGTGTGTGTGTATGTGGTGATGTGTGTGTGTATTGTTTTAAGTTCTCCTCGTCTCCCTATTTTCCCTTTTTTAAGACAATGCTAAATACTGAAAAGAGCAACAGCCAAAACAGAAACAATACAAGAGGAAAAAAAAAGTTAAAGATGTTGTCCATTGAAGAAAGGAGTGTTGGGAATCTGTGCAGCCACAGACTGGCATTCCTTCTCTGTAGGGCCATGGTGATTCAACCGAGAATCTGTTTTGAGGTGGTGGTGGAGGAGTAGACAGATCTGAACCTGTCCTTGATGGCGTGGATTATGGCAGATCTTGGCATGACTTATGGCAGATCTGAACTTGTCCTTGATGGAGTGACTTATGGCAGATCTATACCAGTCCTTGATGGCGTGACATATGGCAGATCTATACCAGTCCTTGATGGCGTGACTTATGGCAGATCTGAACTTGTCCTTGATGGCGCGGCTGATGGCAGATCTGAACCTGTCCTTGATGGCGTGATTTATGGCAGATCTGAACCTGCCCTTGATGGCGCAGCTTGTGGCCTCACTAGTAGAAATAGCATCCTCTGCAAGGCCACCTGGTGTCCCAGCCATATATGTGCATGTGTGTGTGCATGTGTGAGTGCATGTGTGATGATGGTGATGATGATGATGGCGGCATACTTACAGTTGATGAAAGAAGCGCACCTCTAGCAGCAGAGACTTCCCAACACCGGATGAAAGAAGTTAAGCACGGAACTACAGAACGCAAGCAACAAAAATCTGAACCGGGTGCGGTAAAATTAGTAGGCTCACGTGAGCACGCGTGATTCTAAATGGCAGCTAAACAATTGAATGGGCATTGTCGTGCAGCAGCACTCAACATAGTCTGCCTTTTCTCTTGTTTTCTCAAAAAAAAACTAAGCTGAAATTAAAACAGTGGCAACTAAAGGGACTTAAATTGTCATCTAGTCTGTGTTCCTCTTCTCTCAAGGCATAAGTCTGCCATCTTCGAGATCCTTGTTGACAGAGTGAATGAATGAATGAATGAATGAATGAATGACCAACAGACTATACTATAACTCTCGGTGCATGCATACTGCGGGTTTTATCAAACAGAATGATCACAGGGTCATATTTTAATGCTACTACATTTGCCACGTGTAATGTTGTTATTGCTTGTTCAAGAAAATAAGTTCTTCAGTGAATTGGGAGGAAAGGGAGAATTCTAGTAGAGTGTAAACATCCAGGTTTCCTCCACCCCCTCTATAATACTCTGCTTTACCAACTGCCATCTTAACATTACACATGTACACTGTCAATGTGTGTGTACGTATGTGTGTGCACATGTACACCGTCAATGTGTGTGTACGTATGTGTGTGCACATGTACACTGTCAATGTGTGTACATGTGTGTGTGCATTACTGTCAGTCTGGAAATCATTAGTACATGTCATTATAATACTCGACTGGTTTCTTTCTTTATTGGTCTCTAATTAGAATACTTGGACTTTTACCATCTTAATTATCTGGTGAAAGATATATTCACACAGTTACAATGATCTGTAGTTGATTCATAGTCGTTCATTATGATGTAATAAAGTGATGTAGTACATCCATAACTTGTATACAATGTTGTGACAGGTGTTCTTGCTTTACAAGTGTCCACTCAGATTTCTGTGAAACTATTCTAGAGGACAAAGATTGACTGACCCAGGTGAGAACAAGCACTTTCTATTCTATTTCCGACTGGGTCTTGAAGGTTGGGGTATTTCATCACTAGTTTAGTGCACACTGACGTGTTGCTCTGATGTAGGATACAGGGTGTGTTGTACAATTAAAGAGCGGAGTAAAGATATTATCTTTCTCTTCGCATTAGACGTAACGTGACCTTTGTCAATGGCTTGTGATGTGGAATATCTAAAAAAAAAATTCTTTTTCAGGAATTATAAAATCAAGATGCCAATTGGATGAGGAATAGTGATCTATAGTTCATATTCGTATTTGTAGTGACATTGATAAAGTATCACTCTTACTGTGCGTGGTGGAATGGCCTGGGGTGATGGGGATTCACTGGGACCTGGATCACTTGCCTGTGAATAGCCTGGGGTGATGGGGATTCACTGGGACCTGGATCACTTGCCTGTGAATAGCCTGGGGTGATGGGGATTCACTGGGACCTGGATCACTTGCCTGTGAATAGCCTGGGGTGATAGGGATTCACTGGGACCTGGATCACTTGCCTGTGAATAGCCTGGGGTGATAGGGATTCACTGGGACCTGGATCACTTGCCTGTGAATAGCCTGGGGTGATGGGGATTCACTGGGACCTGGATCACTTGCCTGTGAATAGCCTGGGGTGATGGGGATTCACTGGGACCTGGATCACTTGCCTGTGAATAGCCTGTGGGGAGGGGATTCACTGGGGACCGGATCACGACTGTGAATAGCCTGGGGCCTGGGGGTGATGGGGTTCACTGGGACCTGGATCACTTGCGTGAAAGCCTGGGGTGATGGGGATTCACTGGGACCGGATACTTGCATTTGAATAGCCTGGGGTGAGGGGATGCACTGGGGAACCTGATCACGGCCTGTGAATAGCCTGGGTGATGGGATTCCACTGGGACTGGATCACTTTTGGCCTGTGAATAAGCCTGGGGGATAGGTCACTGGGGACCTTGGATCCCACTTGCTGTGAATAGCCTGGGGTGAGAGGGATTCACTGGGACCTGGATCACTTGCCTGTGAATAGCCTGGGGTGATGGGGATTCACTGGGACCTGGATCACTTGCCTGTGAATAGCCTGGGGTGATAGGGATTCACTGGGACCTGGATCACTTGCCTGTGAATAGCCTGGGGTGATAGGGATTCACTGGGACCTGGATCACTTGCCTGTGAATAGCCTGGGGTGATAGGGATTCACTGGGACCTAGATCACTTGCCTGTGAATAGCCTGGGGTGATGGGGATTCACTGGGACCTGGATCACTTGCCTGTGAATAGCCTGGGGTGATGGGGATTCACTGGGACCTGGATCACTTGCTGTGAATAGCCTGGGGTGATAGGGATTCACTGGGACCTGGATCACTTGCCTGTGAATAGCCTGGGGTGATGGGATTCACTGGGACCTGATCACTTGCCTTTAGTAGCCTGGGTGATAGGATTCACTGGGACCTGGATCACTTGCCTGTGAATACCTGGGGTGATAGGGATTCACTTGGACCTGATCAATTGCTGTGAATAGCCTGGGGTGATAGGGATTCACTGGGCCTGGATCAACTTGCCTGTTAATACCTGGGTTGATAGGGATTCACGGGCCTGGATCACTTTGCCCTGTTAATAGCCTGGGTGAAGGATTCACTGGGACCTGGATCATGCCTGTGAATACCTGGGGTGATAGGGTTCCTGGACCTGGATCACTTGCCTGTGAAAGCCCTGGGGTGATAGGGATTCACTGGGACCTGGATCACTTGCTGTGAATAGCCTGGGGTGATAGGGATTCACTGGGCCTGGATCACTTGCCTGTGAATAGCCTGGTGTGATAGGGATTCACTGGGACCTGGATCACTTGCCTGTGAATAGCCTGGGGTGATAGGGATTCACTGGGACCTGGATCACTTGCCTGTGAATAGCCTGGGGTGATAGGGATTCACTGGGACCTGGATCACTTGCCTGTGAATAGCCTGGGGTGATAGGGATTCACTGGGACCTGGATCACTTGCCTGTGAATAGCCTGGGGTGATAGGGATTCACTGGGACCTGGATCACTTGCCTGTGAATAGCCTGGGGTGATGGGGATTCACTGGGACCTGGATCACTTGCCTGTGAATAGCCTGGGGTGATGGGGATTCACTGGGACCTGGATCACTTGCCTGTGAATAGCCTGGGGTGATAGGGATTCACTGGGACCTGGATCACTTGCTGTGAATGTATATATATATTAATAGCCCGTTACTGGAGCGAACGCGCTTGTTGTTAAGAACTACAAATCGGATACAGTCTGGTATGCTCGTAAGAAAGTGTATTAGCGGGGAAATGTCTGATATAGTTCATAGCAACCATAATTATGATGGAAGGCAGATCAAAGCAAAATGGAATAATGAAGAGTTTGGGTACTTTAATACAATTACTAAGATAGCTAACGCTATACTTTGCTGGTTGTTTATGTTTGGAGTCTTGATATAGTAAGCAAGAACTTGGATGTAAAGTTTGATTAGTAATAATGTAAAATGATCAGTAGCTAGAGTTGAAAAGTTAAATATTGATGAAATAATGAACTAGCTATTAGCTAGTAGTTTCTTCTTTATTCTCTTTGCTTTGTTTTTGTTGTGTCACTGTTGTTAAAATTGAAAGTGCAGTTGTGGTAGGTTTGACATGGTGCCATATGTTGAATATGTATAGGAATGGAGTGCTGCTGCCATATACTTTGTTTTGAGTGTAAAACTTGTTGAAATGTTATTTTTTTCTCAGCCGATAAAATATCAGATATTGCTTGGTGCTGTTCTGTGGTAGTTCGCTCATATGTTCGCAGTGCTTCTAAAGAGTGGTGTCCTGTCCGCTCTTTAATAATTTTTTCTGGTACGCCAGCTTGAAACAATTCCGAAGCTCCTGTGGCACGCAGTGAGTGGTTGGTTTTTCTACCATCTATCTGGGCTTCGCTGCACATGTTTTTTAACATGGTAGCCAGCATATTTTTTTCTACTGGTACAGGTGAGAACCAAGGCTTATCAGGGTCACTAGGGACGTCAGGCAATGGTCGGGCATAGAAATAATCTTTCTTCCAAGCATCTGGAGGAAGCTTACTGAAATATAAGTCCAAAATATGAATGTGGCACTTGTCACCTGCTTTTGAAGTTGAATAAATTGGAACACGTTTGGCTTCTTGCTTGAAGTGGGCTAGACCTCGAGGATTGTTTTTTGATGAATTTTCCAGATATAGGTAGTGCAAAGAAGGGGAGGTACATTTAACTATCTGAGATAGTTTAAGGTTACGGTGTTCTTGGCCTCCTCTTAAGCAGAAGTTTTTTCCATTAAGATAAAAAACGACTTGAAGAAGTGCTTTGGGATTTCTGTCTCCCACAATTTGATTTTGTCCTCTTTGGAAATGATTTCAGCATGTTTCTTGTCTTTTGCAACATTATCCTTTTGCAATTCTTTGAACAAATTGTCCAACACAGCATGAAGTGACTGGAACTTAACATTGTTCTTGTCCAGAAAGTTCGGAGCATGGGTATTGACCTGGCGGGCGTGGCGCAGTATACCAGATAGTTGCAGATAATATCAATAAAATGTCCATTAAAAAGGTTCCTAAAACTACAACCTACAACCTAACCCTTTTCAGGAATGGAAACGAGCTGGAAAAAATGATGGCGCCACCATTGTCGACAGTCACTGTAAAAATCAAACCGCTTTTTTTAGGGTTACTAAGACCGCAAACGTTACCAGGTAACTATGTCCGCGGGCTATAAAATAGTTATAAACCAAAATCAGTAGGTTTGTATTGCAATTTATAATCGCATACAAACCTCAATTTTGGTGTTTATAACTATAACATATATATCACAAATGTAAATCTCAATTGAGACTCGTTAGTGAGGGTCTTGCTTCGCTCACCCAATTATTATTTTTACTATTATATTTAGCATTCCATTGTTTGTTTTAAATTCAATAGTCCTCTAAGTTTCTCAATGAATTTTTCTCTAATAAACACCTGGTAATTTTTGACTTAGATACCTGTACTGACAAATGGCATAGGGGTGTAAACAAATTGCACACACACACACACGTACACGCACACTGTGGTGTAGTCACAGCTCGCATAGGGGAAGACTGATTATGTAGACTGCCACCAGAGTTACTACTGCTATATTTCCAAGCTGTTTGAAGCTTCTTCCCAACTCAATCCCTGATGTCTTCATTCAGTTCTTAGGTTAGCTGAGCTGGCCATATATAGCAAACCAGTCTGAGCATGCTCACTAAAGATGATACAGTAAACAGGCAGAGGTTGTGAGAATGGAATGTGTTTCTGAATGAGATGTTAAGTGTCTGTGACAAAATACATTCTTAGTGAGCTTCATTAGCTAGGATGTTGTGTTCTGTTATGACATGTCCTGTGGATGTGGTGGGTACCACACACACACACACACACACATATACACACACACACACGTCAAATTAAGTAAATCCATTAGGTATATATTCTGAACTCTTAAATAAATAAGTCACTTTGATTTTTTAAACTCTATTACTGGATAGACTCGATACAATTTCCATAGCTGTAACAATTCTTAGAGTAGTAGCAAAGGTATTAGAGTATATGGATGTATAATAGCATGGAAAGCTGTGGTATTGGGGATTAATAGCATGAGTTGAGCGAGTTTTTTTTTATGAGGTAAACCATGTGAAATTTCTTGCAACATGAGTGCTATCTGTCCGAATACCACAGTTTTCCATGCTATCAAATGTTAGTACTATAGCCAAAGATAACAGTTCATTTCTGCAGTTAAGAAAAACCATAATCTTGTATTATATTTTCATCAAATAAAAGTTTTCATTCCAGTTCTGCTATTACTCATACTTTTCTTATCAGTGCTGGATAGCATTGCTCAGGAATTTTGCTGGAATATCGTGGCAAAGTCGCAAAGAGATCACCCACCGTGACCAATCAGATCATTATTTCAGTTTTCTAGTTGTATTAAAAATCTTATTTAAGTTCATACAGGGGTTTTTTTGCTGGGTAACAGTTGGACTCAACTCTCAACTATGCACATCTCATTCAATTGTTAGGATGTCCTTGTAAACTACTTGCATGTGCTAATAAGCAGGTTCATACACTTTACTCTATGGTATGTGTGTGTGTGTGTGTGTGTGTGTGTGTGTCTACAGACCTGTAGAGGCATTCAGAATTAGCCACTATTTCAGAAGGATTAAAGGTCATAAGCAGCCCCACTATAAACTGAAAGGTAAGAATTGAGCTTATTGTTACCTGCCTACCTGTCTCAGGTTGGTAGCAAAAGCAGGTGCTTCATTCTATAGGCTGTGGTTGGGTGATTCTGGGTTGATAATACATGTTATTGGGTAAGAACTACATGTGCTTGGTAACTTGGTGATGGCCAGCTCTGCTGGGTGTTAGACTGGCTGGCACTTCAGCTTGGCCACTGTATGGAGCCAGTGGATTGATGTGTACTACATACCCAGTGGTATAGGAAGATGTTTCCATATGTAGGGGGGGGGGGGGGGGGGGGCTGCAAAGGTAAGAAGTCACCACTGGGTATGGTGGGCCGTTTGTTTCAAAATTAATTTCCGGAGTTGGCGATTAATACGTAAAAAAAAATATCGGTTCGGTTTCTGGAAGAATCGGCATGGTTTTAAACAAATAATTGACGTGGTAAGGTTAGAGGGAGAAAGAATCAGCTCGGTTTGTGGAGACAAAATTTGCAGGAAACAGCGAAGAGATGTGAGAATAATATAATGGTCTGACAACTGATAGACTTGAAACCCTTTACCTGTTCGCACAATTGTATATGTACATTGTTTAATAGACTTGGATACCCTTGACAACTGATTTATATATACACTAATTAGTTATTTGTATAAAAATAAAAATACTGGTGGTCATTTTTTGTTCTTTCAATAATTTTGAATAAAAGTTTGCTATTATAGCTATAATTAACTATTGGCTTATATATAGTTAATTGATCCCAGGTTATTACATAAACAACATATGTACCTGTGCAAATCTGGCAAGTATAATTGCATTATAGCCCGTTACCCGAGCGACCGCGCTTGTCGTTAAGAACTATAAATCGGATACAGTCTGGTATGCTCGTAAGAAAATGTATTAGCGGGGAAAAGTCTGATAAGTTCTTAGTAACCATAATTATGGTGGGAGGCAGATCAAAGCAAAATGGAATAATGAAGAGTTTGGGTCTTTAATACAATTACTAAGATATCTAACGCTATACTTTGCTCGTTGTTTATGTTTGGGCTATAAAATAGTTATAAACCAAAATCGTTAGGTTTGTATTTCGATTTATAAATTGCATACAAACCTCAATTTTGGTTTATAACTATAATGTATTCACATTTTAAGTGTTTTACCAAGAGAGCTATTCTGTAGGGTAGCTAGAAGCACCAGGGTTGATAATTTTCGTACACTTATTTTAAAACATTCCTATAGAATAGTTATACACTATTAAATCAGTGAGCTTGGCCAGTTGTTGTAACTACAAGGGGTAATGAGCTTGCACAGTCATGAAATAACAAGCTGTGGGTTACTTCAGGGTCATGTACCTGAAGATATCATTGTGAAGATATCAAGGGTGGAATAAATATATATAAAAATATAATACACAACATATATAAATAATAGCGAATTTTTCTCGTTATAACAGCCAATATTGTTAATTAAAACTTAACCTGATGTTTCAGGAGTCAACTAATTTATGTAGGATTCGCTCATATTCTATCACCATTCTTTGTCCGAATACCGTAAGTTCTCTTAATGTATTGTTTCAATGATTCAGCCATTCGGCAGAAATAATTATAATAATATTCATTCTAACATCCAATATTAAAACTTAACCCAATGTTTTGACTTCTAGCTGAAGTCTTTAATTAATAAAGCAGCTTAATTGACCCTTGAAGAGGACTACGGCAATATATTGCCGAAGTCCTCTTCAAGGGTCAATTAAGAAAAATTATGCTAAACGTGTGTTTGCAATTGTTCATTATAACATCATCATGTAGACTTTGATGAATAGTGAAGAAATTCTAAGCTTGAATTAGCACTTGGTATAGAATAGGTGACATGTTGTCTGAAGTGACAAAATGAGCTTTCCATAAATGAAGTGGGTTCACAAGTCTTGACTATCATGAACTAGCTGGAGCTAGAACTGCTGAGTCAATGGCAGTGTTCCTCCTCCTCCCCCTCCCCCCCCCCCCCCCCCCCCCCCCCCATGTAGCGGGTAGAGGGTGGTAAAGGGTCAGATGCAAGTAGATAGAAACTGTAAACATTATACTATGGACCTGATATGTCTTATACTCGTTAATATGCTGGATGAAAAAATTAAGGGTTCCAAAATTTAAGTACAGATTTTATATGGGTGCTTATCTATAAATTGTGCAACACAGTCTATAAAGAGTTGCACAATCCATTTATTGTGTGCCAATCTACAGATTGTCGTCCAATCTATACAGTTTATTGATTGTGCAAATATTCATTAAAAGAGCAGAACATAGCCTGGTTTCTGCTTAGACAAAGTTATGGTACAGCCCATTTCATAATTATCAATATTCTAGTCTAAGAAGTTATTATTCGTCACACTGCTTGTCTATCATGTTCATACTCTACTGCATGTGTGCTGTAATTATAGCCATTAACTCGAGCTTCAAATAGTTTTTAAGGTTTTTGTGCTTTATAGAATTTTTAAACAAGATTTAAGACAGCAACAAATAATATATATCTACTAAGCATAAATGACTTTTAAATAATAATAATAAGCAGCTGCAGATATAGTACTTTATACACTAAGCTGTATTTGTATTACTGCATCCGAATAAATAGAGTGTTGTGGGAATTCCCACTATTGAAGCAGGAAGGACGCTCAAGTGAAGACTTAACACTTAGTACTTGTGTGTGTGTGTGTGTGTGTGTGTGTGTGTGTGTGTGTTTCTGTGAGTGCATGTAGCAAAATTGTTTAATTTCTGTATTCAGTCATGTCATAACATTCAGCCCATCACTTTTAAGAGTAGGAGTGAGGTATGGTTTGATATACTGTGTGGCTGACCACACTAAAGTTCAGAGCTGTGCAAAGTCAGAGTTTGTAAAGGTTGATCCCTCTGTGTCTCCAATAAGCTAAGCAACCTGAGGGCAGACTTTGGATCCCCTCAACCTGGGCGCTAGATAAGGAACACCGATATCTTCTACTAACATTCTCTGTCTGACTCTCTGGTGGCAGCAGGTACACTACCTTTAGGGCCTGCCAGGTAATGCTTGAAAAATAATATAGAATTATTCTTTCTAAAAATTAATTGTGTTATTATTCCAATAGAATAGAATAATTATTTTCTTATACTTCTTTTATTATTCCAATTAGAAATAAGTGAAATAGTGATGATCGCAGTAGCTGTATCAGGTTGGAACGTTTTGAAATGAATGAGTATCTAATAGTACTAGTCTCTCTTACTGTTATACTGAATTACTAAACATAGAGGATTCAAGAAAAAAGTTTGCAATGGTAAAAATTATGCTAAATGGTTTCTATCTACAGCTTCTGGCCCTGTGTCTTCTTGAGCAACTCATCAATCATATACTGCATCGGAATTGATGAAAATGTATATCATTACCAGCCGACCTATGAACTTGAAGGGAACAGAAGGTACATTTACCACTGAGCATATTACAATTATCCTTGAATTCTGTAGCCACTTTTTCTTCATTAAAGTACAATAACAAAGTGGCCAACACAAACTCGACAGCTTTAATCAAGTAATGAAGATCTACCTCATAACCACATTTCTAATGTTTATGTCCTTTAGTTGTAAAAGAAAAAAAAGCACTATTGATTTTATTTTATAATTAACGATTCTCTTTCTTCTTTAAATACTTACATTATTCTAGAATTATTCCTATTTATTATTTCATGTATATTTTCCAGAAAAAATGGCAGCATTATAAGCTATCCTCACCCTAATCTTACAAGCAATACAAAACAAAATTTTTAATGCTGAAAAAAATTAGCCAAAAAGGCTAGCTACAGACATTGTTAGCAAAATTCATTACTGCAGTAGGTAGCTATAAAGTAAGTGTAAAATGAATGGAATAGTTACTTAGAAAATCATTTTTAATATACAATGGTTTTGCCATAAGAACCATGTCACATATAATATACAAATGAACATTACAAATTAATGCTAAAGATAAAATTATACATAATAAAACATGAAACATCTGGTGGAATATTTTGAATCATTTTACACTAATATAACATTTTAGCCAAATCTTAATTAACAGTTACACACATATATGCAGAAAATATTGATGAAGGTGGTAATACGCAATAACATAACAAATTGAAGAGGGTTTGTTGCACGAAATTCAGTTGCCGTGAGTAAAAAAAAAGAAAAAAAAAGAAAAGAAAAAGAAAGAAAGAAAGACACAATAGTTTGGTATTTTAAGTTTGAATCTGGTCGAGAAGAGCTATTACTGCATTGATCTTCTCCTCTATATTGGCCAACTTCAAGTAAGAATGAGAGAGAATCTTCACATAGCTACCTTCAGAGTTCTCTTGGATCCTTAGTGTAAAATCTTGGAGTCTAAATATTGAGAGGGAAAAAAAAAAGGAAGAAAGAAAGATAAAAAACAACAACATGAAGCATCATGACTGATCAGAAAAACAAAATCAAGAAAGATAAAAAACAACAACATGAAGCATCATGACTGATCAGAAAAACAAAATCAAGTTTCTGCTACTGTGGAATAAAAACCAAACCCTTTACCGAATGGTATGCTGGTGCAGTAAAACTTCCTAACTGAGAACAGTATGAGACCAGGGGTTTCATTGCACAAATAAGAGATTGTATTCTGTAAGAAGGTGATAAATTCACTAAACAAAGGTAATTCGCTCGTTAGATAGTTCACTACAGGAGCTTCCACTGCAAACGGCCAGTGAATCCGTGAGCAATACATCATCTGAGCTCCCACAGAATATGGAGGAGTATAAACTTGTGTGCCAACTTTATGCCCATTTTAATAAAATTATTTGCTTGCTAGCAAGATGAACAGCTACTTCAATGAATTCCATAAACACAAAAATGCTAGATGCAAGATCCTTTAGCTTAGCAATTAGGGAAGAGGGAATTTAGTTATACACATAACAAATATTGATATCCATGAAGGAATGAAGAAAAAAAATTATACTAGTCACAAAAAATGAAGATGGATGACAATAACACACTTACTTGAAGTCAATTGCCTGAAGCTTGCTTGAAGGCTGCGAGGTATCCATTTCAGATGGCACAATGGGGCACCCCAAGTCAAGGACACTGCTGCTGGTTCCATCTCTTCTGTTGTATACTATAGACAGCACAGAGGTCGTGGTGGCTGGGTTAGTGTCACAATTACTGTTTAATGGAGCAATCTTCTCCAACCAGTCGCCTGTCATGTTGTAATGATTAGAAGCACGTACCTATGGAACAATTACGCTTATTCGTACTTGTCAACGACTTGTTTTTACATGCTTACCAAGAAATACAAGCAGTTGCTGTTGTTGTTTACATCAATCGAAGTAGTGATATTAAAAGTTGAAGTTTTGCTCTGAGGAATGAAAGAAGTCATTTAAATTATTTATAATTTACTGAATACTCATAATCATTAAAACTATTTGAGAATAATGAAACTAATTGCAAGCTGAATTATCATGCTATTAGCCCACAAGTGGTAATATTGTATGGGAAAATAGCATTAAGAGTTTTTGGTTAAGTAAACATAATAATAAAAACCTACCCAAAAATGGAGACCATTGCTGATGGCACAACTCCTACAAGTTTCCTTCGAGTTGCTGACAACCAGTTCGTACTCTTCCAAGATGCCATGCAAGTTGGCTGGAGGAGAGAATTGGATAATGGCGTGCAGTTTCTTGGTGGTCCTGTTGTAGCTGAGCTACTTACAATCTTTCCAGTGTAAGTATTGTAGATTATTAAACCGGTAACAAGCCTACTATAGACATTGGTGTTTTCTACAGGGGGGAGAAGAGGTAGGCAAGGCTGTCAGAGTATAAAATTTGCTTATTGTTGGTCCACACTATAACTTTAAAAAGTTTCACTAGTAAGGTGTGTTTCGAGGCATAAAGTTATTCTGATAATTGAGTTACTGTACGAGTGGCTATAGTTCTAGTGACAGTTTTGTCCATATTAACAAATTGTTATATTTACCCGTCTCAGTAATAATCAGTGTGTTATGTTATCCAATGGATATGATTTAAACGTATCAAATAAATCTTAAGTCTGGTAGATGGACTAGACAACTCTTAATAAAATTATACACTTAAAAACTAAGTTCTTCCTATTAAGTAAGCCCAAATAAATATTATTATTGGCGCAAATACATAAGGTATTGCACAAGTGAATTTAATCGAAACAGTTATTTATTTCAGAAATGAAGCAGCAAGCTTGTTGGGAGAAGGAAAAAAAAACAACAACAAAAAAAAAAACACCGGAATATTTCTTTGTGTAGCAGCAACCCTTTTCATTTTGGGGATGGGATGAGTTTCCACACACGTTTTTCAGTTTCATTGCTGCTTGCAGAAATCATCACATCCACTTTAGTATTGAGGTGGGTTCTGCTTAGGGATTATTTTTTTAGGAGTTCAGTTAAGCTGTTATTAATTTGGCTTTGCCAAGAATTTAATGTAACGAGACAATAGTAATACAGCCTTAAAAAGCTGTTCATAATATTTCCCCTACCTCTGTTAACAGTAATACCACAGGCTCAAGACAGTTATAAAGCCACCTCTTGTACATGCTGGTTGCTCAGCTAATGTTAATTATTCATGTGTGATTATAATTAAGTAATGCTTGTTGACTAAACCACACATTCCACTAAACTATTTCATTACTGATGTGCATGGCTGATAGAGCCTGCATTTTCTGCCAGTGATAAACAATTACACCATGCCAACCATGCCATACTATTTGGCTCAGTATCTTATAAAGACTTAAATTTAAGCATTAAAAGCTTTTCCTATATTTTAACTCCCTATTAGCTACATTTTCAGTACAATAGATAATTTTTCATCATTATAAATTGTAGAATATGTGACAGTACTTGATAAAGGGACCAATGGCTTTAAAAATTGGAAAATGAGTTATTAATACCACCTTGTAGAGCACTTCCTATAGAGCATTTGATACCAAGCTTGGTTCACTAAATATACCAGCTGGCAATCTAACCAACTTGAGCACAGTTAATTTGAGAAAGCTGAAATTTTAAAACTTCTTATTTGGGGTTGTGGTGGAGTAAGCAGACCCTTCCTAGCAGAGTGATTATAGGTAAGGGTCTGGCCTGGGAGACTAGGAGAGCATGACCACACCAACTTATATAGCTTGATTGTTTACTTTTATGATTCTACCAGCTACAATGCTATAACACAATTTATAAGAACTTGACCAAGATTTTCCAGTGTCCAGGTAATTTGTTGCTAGGTAACAAATTGAAACCCCCTTCCAAAACCAGGTAATTTGTTGCTAGGCAACAAATTGACCCCTTCCAAACCAGGTAATTTGTTGCTAGGCAACAAATTGAACTCCCAGGGTTTCAATTACTAGCAGGATAGATTCCATGCAGGGAGTGCTGAGGGAAGGTTAAAAAATAAAAATAAATAAAAACCTTTCAGCTACTCTAATTTGGTGTCAGTGTAGCTAAAGGATAGGAGATACCAGTGGGCAAATTAAATCCACCAAAAAAATTTTTTGTCTGTTCAGCCAGACCTACTGTACATTTTTGATTTTATATATTGGTCCCTTTTCCCAGGTACTGTCACATGTTAAAGTTGTCCAAGACTTTGTGTCCATGTGCATAAAATACATGGGGAGTGCAGGATGCTGGTTCACTTGTGTAAGGCTTTATAGCTATCCTGCCAAAGTTTCAGAAAATACTCAAATGTAATAATTTAGACATATTTTTTTTAACATTTCATTACTTAAACCAGACATTAATCATCTGAATCCAATTTAGATTTTGTGTGTCAAACAGATTTGAACTACACCAAATAAAGCAGAGACTACAAGGTGAATTTACCTGATTAAATATGTATACATAACACCAGAAGGCTGCTCTCCAGGCAACTGTGACCCTTAGCCATTCAGCCTGGGACCAGGTGGTAGAATGGCTATCTGGGTTAGGTGCTGCCACCACCTATAAGCCACTGGTGGCCAACCATAGACTATCAATCTACAACTCTCAGCACTCATCCTTCAGAAGGTTTATAAGGTCCACCTACCCACAATAAGGACTGATCCAAGATCTATGTCATCAGACACCAGAAGACTCAAACAATTGACATGCTAAAACTCTCATCAACTGCTCTATGTGCCTCAATGCTAACTAGTTGCAGATAAGTTGGAAGTCAGGTCAGCTCACTAACTGTCACTTGCAGACAAAACTGTGCAAGAGACAAAACTGTGAAACAGTCATCCCTAATATATATGCTCAAAAGTTTCAGTTTCATTCTCCAACAAGAGTGATCTCTGCACTGCACACAACAGTCTCAGCCATATACTATGCCATTATTATCATGCTACCAGTAGTTGAGGGGGAGACAGAGATAGTCTCTGCAATGATCCAAGCCTTTCTTATAGATAGTGGTCCAGGGACAATTCCAGAGCACTAACAAACTAACTATGGGGAGGGGCCCAAGTATTTCTTAAAAGTTTATTAAAAAATATAAATGATTTCAAAAAGAAAGGGCACAAATTGGCATGCACAAACAAACAAACAAACACAAACAAAATTTCCTGTATTGTTATCTTGTGCAAATAATTTTCCATAAACTTGGTTGAGGGGGTTAGGGAGTGACCCTTCTTGAATCCTTCCTCACTCCCCCTTTGTGTTGGCCTCAGCACACACACCTCATTAGATCAACTTCACAACCTACTCTGCAATTTCAGAAAAGTTCCAGGATATAACCCTGAAAATATTATGGTTAAGTGGTAAAAACCACTAACAGTCTGTGCAGCAATCATTAGTGCCACTGACATTCTAATGCATGAATTGAGAGCTATTACATGTGAAAACAACAACATTTTCCCATTACCATTAATCAACCACAGCAGCTGCTAAAAATTCTTTATACTACTATGGACTCTTACTGTGGATGGAATCTGGACATTGCTTTCGTAAGATAGCTCTATCACCAACTTTAATCACTCCTAGAGCACTGAGCTCGCGATCAGTCAAAAGCGACAGTCGATGTGAACATCTACCACAAAACATAATTATAGAAAGCTAAAGTTGAGTACTTGTAACAAATATATTTACACCCATCTGGGATTTCTAAAAATAAGAAGAAAAAATAATTCAGTTGTAATTGCTTCACTGCAGTTTTATGCCACAAAAAACAACAACAACAACAACAACTATTAATTGTATGATAGTTATTTGATTTTTGTACATGCCTCAAAACATTTACATTAAATGTCACATTCAGTGCCCAATATTTTGACTTCACTGTCAAAAATACACAATTCTGTTCTTCACTCATGTATGTTTAACCCTCAGTGCAGTGAACCCACTAGACAATGCAGAGGTGTAAGAGCCACAGACCAGAGCCTTTTTAAGCTCATATTAACAAGCATTTGAATCCATTCTTCTACACCTACATGCAAAAGTTCACAGCAAAAAAAAAAAGAAGTATGTATATCATACTTTTTAGGTATAATTGTCATACTTTTCTATTTTATACCGTAGGCAGGGTTTGATACAGGATTTTTTGCTAGGGGGGGGAAAGTCAAATAGCGACCTTATAGTTGTATTTTTTTTTGTCTTTGCAATACTAGTAAGGTAAGGAAATTAAACTTATTGTATTATATTTATGTATTGATCAATTGATTACCTCTAATAAACAGCTTTGTTCATTTTGAAAGCTGAATAGCTCTGACATTAATTAAGCCAGACTCCTAATAGGTTATCCTTCTAGTTTGAATGGAGTAGGTGTATCATTTTATGGATCACCAGTTCCAGTTTGAAAGTTGCTTTTAGCACTGGTCATTGTGAAGCAGCTGCCTGGTTGGTAAGGGTATATTTGTTGCTTTGGCAGACTGTAGAAGTTGCTGAGTAGTAGCTAATGGATATCAGAAAGTATTTTAGGAAAAAGAGACCTTGTGGCTCCAAAGGAAGTGAATCCGAACCAAAAAAAAAGCAAATGTGATAGCTATGAATCGGTGGAACACAAGGAACAGATTCGAGCAGTGCAGCAGAGAGAGAGTGAGGAGGTGAGGGAGGAAGAGAGAAGAGGTGAGGAAAGAAGTGCAGCAGAGGGAAGAAGGGCCGCAGAGGGAAGAAGGGCAGCAGAGGGAAGAAGTGCAGCAGAGGAAAGAAGTACAGCAGAGGGAAGAAGTGCAGCAGAGGGAAGAAGGGCAGAGGGAAGAAGGGCAGCAGAGGGAAGAAGTGCAGCAGAGGAAAGAAGTACAGCAGAGGGAAGAAGTGCAGCAGAGGGAAGAAGGGCAGCAGAGGGAAGAAGTGCAGCAGAGGAAAGAAGTACAGCAGAGGGAAGAAGTACAGCAGAGAGAAGAAGTACAGCAGAGGGAAGAAGTGCAGCAGAGGGAAGAAGTGCAGCAGAGGGAAGAAGTGCAGCAGAGGAAAGAAGTACAGAGGGAAGAAGTGCAGCAGAGGGAAGAAGTGCAGCAGAGGGAAGGAGTGCAGCAGAGGAAAGAAGTGCAGCAGAGGAAAGAAGTGCAGCAGAGGGAAGGAGTGCAGCAGAGGGAAGAAGTGCAGCAGAGGGAAGAAGTGCAGCAGAGGGAAGAAGTGCAGCAGAGGGAAGGAGTGCAGCAGAGGGAAGGAGTGCAGCAGAGGGAAGGAGTGCAGCAGAGGGAAGGAGTGCAGCAGAGGGAAGGAGTGCAGCAGAGGGAAGGAGTGCAGCAGAGGGAAGGAGTGCAGCAGAGGGAAGGAGTGCAGCAGAGGGAAGGAGTGCAGCAGAGGGAAGAAGTGCAGCAGAGGGAAGAAGTGCAGCAGAGGGAAGAAGTGCAGCAGAGGGAAGAAGTGCAGCAGAGGGAAGAAGGGCAGCAGAGGGAAAAAGTGCAGCTGAGGGAAGAAGTGCAGCAGAGGGAAGAAGCACAACAAGGAGAACAGTCCACAAGCCGTAATATAAAGATGAACATTGGCGGAGGCAATCCCAAACTAAGCTCCAACCTAAAGCATTCAAAGGCTAGCCTGAAGAAATTGTACAAATCTAGGCTTACCTACAAGAAAAGTTGGGAGGAAAAGTATTTTTTGTATGTTTTAATAAGTACAGGTGAAAATCATAGGGGGGGGGGGGAAACTCTGCTCAAGGGGGGGGACAAGAAAAGGGGGAAACATAACAGAAAAAAAACAACCAAAAATCAAAGAAAAAGACAAAAAACAAAAACAAAAAAAAAAGAAACAAACAAAAAAAAGAAAACAAGAAAATAAAAAAAAACAAAAAAAAAAAAAAAAAAAAGAAAAAAAAAAACAAAAAAAAAGAAACAGGAAAACGAAATAAAAAAAAAGAAAAAAAAAACAAAAAAAAAAAAAGAAAAAAAAAAAAAAAAAAAAACAAAAAAAGAAAAAAAAAAAAAAAAAGAAAAAAAAAAATAAAAAAGAAAAAAGAAAAAAAAACCCAAGAAAAAACAAAAACAGAAAAAAAAAAATAACGAAAATACAAAAAAAAAATACAAAAAAACACCAAAGGACGACAAAAAAAAAAAAAAAACCAAACCACCCCCCCAAACCACACCACCCCCCCCCCCCCCCCCCCCCCCCCTCTGTATCAAACCCTGGTAGGTATTATGGTTACCTGCAAGTATGATATACATACTCCAAGAGTATGTCCAGTATACTCTAATTAAGTATAAATTGTAAAAAGTATAAGATTCATACTACAGGAAAGGTATAATTTTTATATTTTAAATCTTCTTTCTAGAATTGAATCACACAGTTTCCAGCAGTTGAAATTGGTTGCTTGCGGTTATCATGACGTATGAAAAGAACTTCATACTGTGACTAGAGCAGGCAAAGATGAATTCCATTCAAATATCACAATGTATACAATTTTAACATTTTGCATATATCATCAGTTGATTAGAGTGTTATCACTTACATACTTTAAACATTAAAAAAAAAATTCATTTATTACTACTATTTGCTGTTGTTTTGAAATAATTAAATATATTTTTTAAAAATTGTTAAAATATTATGGAAAGTAAAATACCTTATGTTTTCAAAGTACCCGTCACCTGACTCAGTAATTAGTATTGAAATACCTTATGTTGTCACAGCACCCCCTCCCCCAACTCATTAAGTGGTATTGAAATCCTTCGTTGTCACGGCACCCCCCCACCCCAACTCATTAATTAGTATTGAACGACCTTCTGTTGTCAAGGCACCCACCCCCTGACTCATTAATTAGTATTGAAATACCTTCTGTTGTCACGGCACCCACCCCCTGACTCTTCAATTAGTATTGAAATACCTTCTGTTGTCATGGCACCCATTGACTTATTAATTAGTATTGAAATACCTCTCTGTTGTCATGACACCCACCCCCTGACTCATTAATTGTGACCGTCTACAGGAAAACCGGGCACAACGCGGCGTGCGTGAATATCGAGAAACGATCGATTGATTTCTTAAAAATGTATTGTTTCAAGCCGACGGAAGGGAACGGTTAGGTCTATTATAGTGGGAACGACTTAAGCTATGACGATAAAACTTGGAGAGCTCAATATCTGTACGTCGACAACTCTGTAAGTGCAAAAAAAAATTTTTTTTCGAAGGGTGCCGCGTTGTGCCCGGTTTTCCTGTAGACGGTCACAATTAGTATTGAAATACCTTCTGCTGTCACAGCACCCCCCCCCCCAGCCTGGCCGAATTGATAGTTTATGAAATGCACTTTGTTTGTCACGACACCCATCCCCTGATATTTGATAGATTGAAATACCTTGTGGTTGTCACGACACCACCCCCTGACTCATTTAATTGTAGTATTGAAATACCTTGTCTGTCCGGTCACCCACCCGGACTAGTATTTGAAAATACCTCGTGATGTCACGGCAACCCACCCCCTGACTCATTAATTAGAATAGAAATACCTTCTGTTTTCATGGCACCCCCTCCCCCCCCTCTCATTCATTATTCCTATTCCCGGTTGTCATGTAAAATGCCAACAAAATATATATATATTCAAAAGATATTAACAATGCGGTTTACAACATACTTGATATTAATGAAACAAAAGCTTTATTTCTTAAATGTTGTGAAAAAGATGTACTTAATGATAGTGTCCGATGATCAGCAAGATTATCAGGAGTCTGAAATATGTAGTCAGAATTATCTGGCCTAACTTCATAAGCATTATAATGGTTAAAAAAAGTTATCTCCAACTATGGAATGATTACAAAAATACATTTTCCCATGGACCAAACTAATATATCCATAATTTTGCCAAATACAGGGACTTCATCTTCAATACTGCAGAACACAATGCTGCCTTTACTGTACTTAATCCCATTTTTTCCCCTACAAATGATGTCCTATTAAACAACAAGGAACCAATAAAACCTTTTTTTAATAATATTCAAATTATACCAATTTGATTTTTTATACCAAACAATTCATTTTTAATGCCAACATGTTTCAGCAGACTGCTTCTGCCATCATCAGGGCTGATTTATAAAAATCAAAAAACAAAAATGCTATAATTAGCCTAAGGCAATATATTGCATTTTGTCAAGCATCACCCTTAGGCTAATTATAGCATTTTTGTTTTTTGATTTTTATAAATCAGCCCTGATGATGGCAGAAGCAGTCTGCTGAAACATGTTGGCATTAAAAATGAATTGTTTGGTATAAAAAATCAAATTGGTATAACATGAACTATAACCAGCAAGAAAAAACTTTAAAACAATATTCAAATTGCCTACCTTTGTAATTTTGTTCGAGTTTCACAGCTGTATTCTTCCATTAAGGCATCTCCATAAGGGACCTCAGAAATATTTATGGTTCACACTAAAAATATACATGTACACTACAAAAATTATAATTACATTAGCCAACTAGTTCAAATCTAAATTGAGAACTTACCCACTCCATGTGTTGTATCATCTGAAATAAAACTTGTGCATGACATTTTATTACGTGGCAGAATGGAGAGCTTTAAAGCCTCCTAGTGCACATGCAGCTAAGTTATCAGCTGAGCAAATCGTAAGTGTACCTCTGAAATTCATCCTTTCACCATCTATCACCAGAGGTACTCCAGCATCCTATATTTCAGTATTGCAGTGCAATATTTTAATCAAATATGGTCAATCACTTACTTTCTCTAGAAGAGAAACATCTTCAACAAATGGCTTTAGTATTCTGCTCAATCCATACTTGTTGACAGTTACCGACTTAGCAACGATTAACAGCTGAATAGACTGTAAAGATGAGCGATACTTAGGAGCAATATTGCCAAGAGTGTAGTAAAAAAAGTCCTGATATGAATTATTTAAAAATTGCTATTACATATGTAATATAAATTCAATTAAGTCATACCTAGCTTATGCTTTTTTTGTTTTAGAACCCAAGGCATTACAAACTTCAATGTCATCATAATACAATTTAATCTGCAATGCACATGGGTCTTCTTGAAACAGAGGGTGATACTTGTATTGCTCAGCATCTGTGTAATCACTCATTTCATCACATCTTGGACTGTGAGAATTCAAAACCTGTTTAAATAAAATAACATAGCATGATTATTTTAGTACTCCCTTATAGTTTATAGTTTATAAAATTAGCTCAATCATTATTTTGTTGCACTACAAAAATAGAACAGAAAAAGTAATACAGATGGATTCATGTGAAGGAATACAACACTTGCTTCAGTGGAGCCCTATCACATAGTCCACAACACCTGATGCAGCCCCAAGTAATGTGCATGAAAGTAAATATTAAGCACTATTATTAAGCACATATAATCAAAAAGGAATTGTTTAAAGTCAGAACAAATTGTAAAAATGTATGTAATCATGTGTATATACCTCATCTGGAACCCTGTCATTAGCTAGGAGACTCTGCAATGACTTTATCAGTGGAATGTAATAAAAGTAATCCTTTAACTTCTTATTTCCAACAGTATATTCATGTAAGATTTGCTCCTGAGGTTCCTACATTATATGTAAATAGGCCTAACATTACTGCTGCTGGATAATTTTGTGGCAAACGAAATGGTATTGGCAGAGGTGGTTCAGGACATTTCTTGGTTATGATTGTCCTTGGGGTCCTTTTGAATATACCAACCTAATGTATATACAATACATGAGAACCATTAGCTCCAAAAAGACATATGTATTAATTAAAAAAATTGAATAGCAACAATAATTAAAGAGATATTTTTAAAAATCTTAATTATTTTTAAACCTTGAAAAGCTATGAAAATATAATGTAGCAAATTATAGTAGGCTAAACATGATTGGTGAATAAAAAATTGGGGAGTATGGAAGGAGGGGGAATTGTATCAAATGAAATATCAATACCCACCTACATTAGACACATTTCCTTTTATTAGCCGAAGACAAACAGATGGGAGGGGCTGTAGTATCCCTAATACACACTTGTTTATACTACAGTGTCTTAAAGATTTACCTTGACTGAAGGACTTATAGTATCCTCGCCTGCTTCAATATTATCAGGATCCATACTTGCTGACGGTAACTATGCAATAACAATGTGTTTTTATGTTAAATTTTTATTTACAATCCACTATTTATACCTCAGGTGACAATTCATTCCACCAGTCCTCATCTAATGCATTTGAACTTGCCACATCCTAAATTGAAATGAGAGATTTATTCAATTTATTACACGCTAGCAATGAAACATTCAAATGTACCTCTTCTTCACTAGCCCAAGAACAAACCAAAAATAAAAGACTCCGTATATAAATCTATATAAGCTATTTATAGTGAGGAGTGAATTTGATTAAAATCAATGTAGACTACACAACAAAAATTTTGTTTCAATTTGTGTTGATACTTGTATGTGTGAAGACATAAATATTGTGCAAAGCTTTGGAAGTGATAAGGATCATCTTGGGTATGACAGAGGAACCAGACCATGCATGTTTGAATGGCTTGTGGCTAACCTCACCACTTAACCTATAGACTTAGTGATAAGAAAAACCAAGCTTTGAAGGGACCTCACTACAACTTAGCTAATGATTTTATAAATTCAACCCTAAAAGATATAACAGAACCTCTAAAGAGCTTACATCCAGAGATTCAGAGGTTGAAAACAAATCTTCGTGTGGAACAGATGCAGTTTCTTTTACATTGTCTTCAATAACCTAAGAAGTTTTATGTCTTGGACTACACATAAAAGTTTAAATTTTTTTCATAAGGCCTACCTGAACAGAAGAAGTTCTGCAATTAAGCTCTCTTTGCTTTAAAATTAATTTTCTTCTTTCTCCAATTGAAGTGATTAGTTGACTGAAGTCATTTTCTTCCAGAATAAAAAATGTTTCTCCATCTGTCATTGTCTAAAATTAAAAAATATTGTCAACAAGAACAAAAATAAAAAGGTGTAGACTTTACCTTGAAAGCTATCAACAACTTTTTCAGAAAACTTCTGCTCTCTCAACCAATCCCCTATGTGTACCACATTTTTACTAGAAAAATCTTCCATTTGTCTGGCCTCAGTCCACTACTCTCCTGAGTAAAGAAAACCAGTAAAAATATAGCCAATCTTTAGACAGAGTAAGGAAAATAGCAGCTGCACTTGCGTCATGTGACTACAATATACAGAATATTGTTTAAAAATTATTTTTTTAAATAGAAATTCTCTTATAGAGATGTTTCAATGTTGCATTATATTATGTCACCAGCATGCAAGAACAACTATTGCCAGAATTCTAAAGCATATTAGAGAAGTCCATCCATTTTTTCGTGGTGCTGTAACCTGTGGACTGGATGGTTGTGCTGCAACACCCTCTAGCTATGAAGCTCTCAAGGCACATGTCTACAGGTACCACAAAAATGTGTTGACTACAACACAATATCAAGCTGATAACGAAGATGAGTCAGTAGTGCCAAGTGAAGATCAATCTCAGGAATTGGAAGAGACTGAAGAAATGCCAGACTTAAATTCTCCATCAGCTTCCCTAAATGCAGCACGTTTTATTATGAAAGCTCGTGATGGGAAGGATTTGACTCAAGCCATGACTAGTGAAGTAGTGGATGATGTTAAAATTATATTGGAAAACTCCATATCAAGTATTAAATTGAAAGTAATGAATGAAGTGAAGAAATTGTCAGCTAATGACCACCAGGTAACAGAAATAGAGTCAATATTTAGTGATGAGAGCATTGTGAATCCCTTCCTCGGCTTGGAGACACAGTATAAGCAAGATCAATTTATTGCTAGCCATTTCAATTATGTGGTAAAAAAAAAACTGATAATTATTGAATTTATTTTCAATTGTTTTAAACCTCAGGCTCAGTATCTTTAGCTTCACAGTCTAGTAGTTTAGTTTTTTTACTGCTGTTTCCTATGTGTAATATGCATACACACCTGCATAAGCTTGTCATTTAATAATGAATGCATCACATACCTTGCTTTCCATCAGAAACTTTTATAACGGTGACTGGGTAGGATTTTTTCTTCCAATCTAACAGTAGTTGTGCTCCCTTTTCCAGTTCTTTCATGGTGGTTAGAGGTTCTGAATCAGTAGTGCTAAGTGCTACAATCTTAACCTTGAAGTTTTTGCCACTTTGATTACATTGCACCTGAATTCTCTCTAAAAACAAAAACAATTGGTTACAATTCTGACAATGCTTAATGCTTTAATACATTATTATGCCAAGATTAATCAGATAATGGAAGAAAAGTAATCAAGGCAAGTAAGCCTAATTCCTTAACTAAGAAATACATACTATCTTTCATTTCTGCCTGAAATTAGCTGCTTTTGCACATGGTGGTTAGTATTCTGTACATTGAAATCTGTAAATGTCCCATAAAACATGATGTAATGATTATTTGGCATAAATTAATGCACATTAATAAATTATCTCAACTACTTTTATTAAGCTAGTAGCTGCAATGAAAAGGAGAAAAAGAGGTCCATACAAGCAATACTTGAAAGATCCTTGTTGTCCACTCCCTAAAACAACTAAATGGAGATCTAAAAAATGTTCTCAGTAAGTATGCTTGTACAAACATGGATGTATATTAGATTTTTGTCATGCAAAATTGTACAGTGAACTTAAGCTATAGTAATTCAGTAGAAATATAAGAACAATTGAAATAACTAGTTCCCATGTAATGTAGTTAATCTGTTAAGTGAAACTTACGTTTTGCTGATTATATATCATGCTAAAAAACTGGCGCTGGGAATCAGTCACCATTTGATGAGACAGGAAATCATCAGGAAGATACTACTGATGACAGCAGTATGCATCTTCAAGACAGCATAGTGGATAGCAGGGATTCAGAAAGTTCAGATATTGTTTCAGTTCCAAGTGAGAATGATAATAGTGAGTCTGCTGATGGTGAGCAGCTAGGGTTCAGTGATGATGACAGTGAATTTGAATTTGATCAAGATGTGGAAGAAATAGAAACCGATGCATTAGTTGATGATTGTGATGAAGCTACAGCTGAAGGCTTTGGATTCAATAAAGACTTGTTTCAGCCTCTATATGATAATGCAACAATTTCGTTATGTGGTGCTTTCTGTGCAATACTGGAATTTAAACGTGCATGTAGGCTTCCCTTTTCCACGATACACATGTTGCTTCAACTACTTCAGTTGCTATGTCCCCCAAATAACTGTTTACCACAAACAGTTTATGCATTCAAAAAACTATTCTGTAAGGCCTCACTATGTAATGAAATACACAGCTTTTGTGCCGACTGCAATATAGAATTAAAAGTCAATCAAAAATTCTGTGCCAACACTGTATGTCGGAAGAGAGAGCCTAGCAGACTGATTCATTTTGATATCAGTGGAGCGATTAAGAAAGTTTTACTGAGTAAGTGGACTAGTGATGATAATTAATAATTAGGCAATATTTGTATTTTATAAACATACTAGGCTGTAGAAAGTAGCCATTTGTAATACCAAAACAAAAAAATAAACTGAATTTCATATTATTGGGGTGGGGGGGAGAACAAATAGCAATTGTGGTAGTCAGGAGGGTTTGGCTTGATTATGAAAATTAATAAGTGTAAGGATAATAGGATAATTTTGTTTTTAGGAAGGGCATAGACATTATGAGGGGGTGGGAGGGGGGGGGGGAGGAATGCTTTTCTAAATGGCCTAAAAACTCCTGTTCACACAATGAACCGCAGTATAACTATACTTCGATAGTCTGACCAAGTGTGAAACCATTCAATGTAACCTAAAAACAGCATGCTATTGCATATGAATTACTGTGTGCGTGTGTATGTGTCTGTGTGTGTGTGTTTAATTAAGGATCTTGCACATTCACAAGTTTCAGCTATTCTAAAAAAGATTTTATCGAATAAAGTTAGTGAGTAAGTAGTTTCACAATTCTGCACGGATCAATAGATAAACTACATAGATTTTTTTCAGTGATTGAAGATGTATATTATTTATTAACATAAGATTTTTTGCAGATCGAGCAACTTCGATCGAAACGTTGTATTTCAAATAAAAAAGACGTGTGTAGTCCACTAACTTAATCTAGAAATTAGATTTTTTGTTTATTTTCAGGGAACTGGTCCTCTTTAGTGAAGTGGAATGCTTTGAATGGCAACAGTGAATCACACAAGCCTGGTATAATAATCAGCACTGATGGTATTTCACTTTTAACTCCTCTAACACAACTGTTTGGCCCATTGTAATTGCTCTGTCAAATTTGCCCCCAAAAGTTCGGTGGAATAAAGATAATTTGGTAGTTTCTTCCCTTTGGGTAGCTGAAAGAAAAACCCCTATGACTATCTTCTTTGCTCACTTAAGAAATACATTGAAGTATCTGTCAGAACGTGGGATTAAATTGAATACTACAGAGGAAATCATAAACTTAAAATTTCAGCCGTTGTTTGGTTCATATGACATGGTAGCTAAAGCCCCTATATTGAACATGAACCAATTTAACGGAAAATATGGGTGCCCATCATGTTTACATCCTGGAGTGCATACAGCATCTAGATATTACCTGCCTGATACTGAATACCCTATAAGAACAAATGACAATAATTTGCAGAATGCCATAGAAGCTGAAGTCAAGGGAACACAAATCAGTGCTGTCTGGAATTGTAGATTTAGTCAATGGGGTTCCATTGGATTACATGCACTGTGTATTGGAAGGTGTAACTAAATGGATGTTAGATAAATGGGTTAGTTCACCAAACCACTCATGCGCTTACTACATGGCAGAGTTTTAGGGAGACTTGATGCACAATTACTAGACCAATGTCCCCCTCATGATTTCAGTCGAGCCCCACGGAGTATTGCAAATCATAGAAAGCATTGGAAGGCAAGTGAATTCAGGAATTGGCTTTTGTACTACTCTTTGCCACTCCTTGTTTTTATAAATATGCCACCCCTTTATCTTCATCATTTTGCATTATTAGTGTGTTCTATTCATATTTTACTTCAACCTAAGCTTACTGAGACTCAAATAAAAGCTGCAGAAGAGATGCTTCAAGATTATTATTTGCTTCTGCCTGACCTATATGGTATCAGTAGTTGTACTTTAAATGCTCACAGCCTTTCCCATTTATCACTGTATGCCAGAATTTGGGGACCTTTATGGGTCTATTCTTTGTTTGGATTCGAAAATTTAAATCGTCATTTAACTAGCATGATAACATCAAAGTATAAGATTGCGGAACAGCTATCTTTTTCAATTAATGTATGCCAATCTATCATAGGCTCCAATTTTTTGAAAACCAGTTCCAGGACACTGGCCACACACCCTGTCCACGCCCAAATCATCGCTAACCACGCCCAAATCACAACCATCAAAACCACACCCATCAAATTAATGTAAAAGCATAACAATTAAAATTAGTAGTTACTCTTTATGGTAGCTTTCTTGCACTTCTTAAGAAGTTCTTCGCTGAAAGAAGAACCATGGCAGCATTCCACACCACTGTTGAACTTGAGAGTCATAAGAGAGATGATAGTGCCATTTACTCAAAGAATAAGAAGGCACCAGATCAAGCAAACACTACTGTAACTGAAGTGCACTCTGACTCAGAACTTGCAGTAGCTACCAGCTGCTTTTTTGCTGCTGATTACTGATAATGTATTTTTATAAGGATGCTGACTGTGCATGCATGTACTGTATCTACTGCAATGTCAACAAGTCTACAGTATAGTACAGATCTAGTAGGTTTTCATAGCTACCCAGCATAATAACACATAAAACTCTACTACTCAACTCCTGCATCCAGGACAAATGGCAGGTGAATCCAGGACACAGGACAATGTCAACAAATCCAGGACTGTCCTGGACATTCCAGGACAGTTGGAGCCTATGATCTATAGTTAGCCACGCTGACAAATTAGTGGAAACTGAAAATGAAGAGACATTAACATTTATATCGTCATTGTCAAGTTCTCTTTGCCAGAATAAGAAAATGGTTCTTGTTTTTCCAGGAATATATGCTGCAGGAGTTATTAAACACACTTCTTTTACAAATGAAGAGGAAATTGTAATTTCTCACATTACTGCCATATCAACGAAGGATATTATTTTAATTTTTCACAAGTTATATTTAAAAGAGACATACATTTTGTCGACTCGATATGCTGGTAAACGAAGCAGAGTAGAGAAATTTTGTTTGTCACCATCGATTGCACTGTTGAAACCATTTAAAGTGACAAGAACATCATTACTTAAGGAGAGTGGGAATCCTTGCAGGGAAAAATTGCAGCGATATGCTCAAACTGATCTTCTCAGTGTATTTTTTATTCCAGTACAAAAAACATCCTTACCTTTAATTGCTGTGCCAATTTCTAATCTGGTCTCAAAATGTGTTCTTATAAATCCAAAAGAACTGAATCATTCTTATGTTGTAGTTATTCCTAATTCTTATGTTGTAGTTATTCCTAATTCTTATGTTGTAGTTATTCCTAATTCTTATGTTGTAGTTATTCCTAATAATTTTGAGCACCACTAATTTTATCTTAAATTTCTCTTGTGAACTTTTGCATTATTCATTACTAATTTTGCCACATAATTATCAAGTGAAATACAGCTTGACATTGTATACATGAACTATCTTGTAAATCTCACACACCTCTTTGCAAGTCAAAAACAAATCAGCCACCCCCAGCGAAATATCCTGTATGAAACCCTGGTGTGTACAAGACTATCAAAACTAACGCACATGTAAATCAAATCAATCAAACCAAAAAACATTGTGTGCATGTGTGAGTGCATGTGTGTGTGTGTGCACCAAGAGAAACACAATCACTTGCACAAAAGTGGCCTAAGAACAAACCCACTACTGTAACCCAATACTGCATTGTAATGTGCAGACTAGGACCAATTATACTAGAAATGAACTTGCTCACATGTTATAGTTTGGTATCCAAGTGGAAGTGCAGCAAAATTTAAGGTAGATTTTCCAACTCATACCTACCAGAAAGCATAAAGTCAAAAAGAAAATATTATAAATACACAATATATACATGATAAAGGTTACATAAAAATATAATATGGAAATATATTGGAACAAAAAAGATTGATACAATAATTCTACGGCAACTGTGAACAGATCATGTGCAAATGTACAAAACACTATTCAAGATACTTCTAAAAGATTAGTAAGAGACTTGATATACTGGCTCCAGCTTCCTGGGTCAGGTCTATAATGGTGTGTACAGCCGTCTCCGTGTCGGTCACATGATTTTATTTTGAACGTACCATTACTTGTACAGCAAAACTTCATTTATCCAAACTTCATTGAGCACTTCCACCAATAACTTGTAGTTTGTTTGACCACTAAATAAAATAAAACTTTCAATGATGTTCAGTTCTTCAACCACCCATTAAATTAGCTAATTAAGACTTTTGTACGTTTGGTTGAACCCGTCATAATGGCTATTAGTCAAACAAATCAATTAAAGTCAACAGACTAGTCCATACCAGCAAACCAATACTGCTATGAGCCTACACAAAACAATTTGTGCACAAGACTAGTAGATAGATGTGGTTAATAATTCCAACATAGGCAATGAAAGAGTTACCCAAACCATGCTGTCTCTGGAGTAGACTGTCTAACACTCCACTAGGCAATGAAAGAGTTAACCAAACCATGCTGTCTCTGGAGTAGACTGTCTAACACTCCACTAGGCAATGAAAGAGTTACCCAAACCATGCTGTCTCTGGAGTAGACTGTCTAACACTCCACTAGGCAATGAAAGAGTTAACCAAACCATGCTGTCTCTGGAGTAGACTGTCTAACACTCCACTAGGCAATGAAAGAGTTACCCAAACCATGCTGTCTCTGGAGTAGACTGTCTAACACTCCACTAGGCAATGAAAGAGTTAACCAAACCATGCTGTCTCTGGAGTAGACTGTCTAACACTCCACTAGGCAATGAAAGAGTTACCCAAACCATGCTGTCTCTGGAGTAGACTGTCTAACACTCCACTAGGCAATGAAAGAGTTAACCAAACCATGCTGTCTCTGGAGTAGACTGTCTAACACTCCACTAGGCAATGAAAGAGTTACCCAAACCATGCTGTCTCTGGAGTAGACTGTCTAACACTCCACTAGGCAATGAAAGAGTTAACCAAACCATGCTGTCTCTGGAGTAGACTGTCTAACACTCCGCTAGGCAATGAAAGAGTTACCCAAACCATGCTGTCTCTGGAGTAGACTGTCTAACACTCCACTTCAACCATTGATTTAGCCACCACTTTATTTCTCTTTTTCACTTCCAACAATACGCCCAATCGCCAAAAATTTCACACACGTTTAAACTGTAAAACAGTTATTCCCCCCATTTATCACATGACCTGACCCACTATGCCAATATTGTACAAGTTTCCTCCAGCGGGCACACACGCACAAATATAGCACACTCAGTAATAGTGGGCACACATGCACAAATATAGCACACTATAAGTACTAGTGCGCACACACAAACACATCTGTATATAACCTTTTGCAACATTATCTATGCACTGTCAACAATCGGCTTTACACTAAAAATCTATTAGTTTCCCTAGCTATCAAAGTCAGCATCTATATAAATGGATAGTAACACATAAAACTCATCACTCAACCCCATCATCCAGGAAAAATAACTGCTGTAAATCCAGGACACAGGACAATGTCAAAAAATCCAGGACTGTCCTGTTTCAGTTTGGGAGGGAAGAGGGGAGTGGGAAATTTCACTTGTAGGTGAATATTTTCGTGGTAGCAATAACCTGGTCAATAATAATAGAGTGCATGATTAAAATTTCTTTTTAAAATACCTTAGATTGGGTACTATAGATTGCTTAGATAATCTATACATACTCGGTAGAAATAAACACAAAAAACTACATCATATTCTCCAAGAAGGGAGAAGGATTAGAAACAAATATTTGATTTGGTCTGTACATACGTTGTTGTTGTTTTGTTTTTCACTAACACACTAATCTATTATAATCCTCATTTTCATTCCAACTACACTCGGCCACCTCTAACAGACATATTTACCTCTGAATGCACAAAAAAGAAAAAATTGGTCTCTAACTCACACTCTCAACTTAATTCGAATATATTCGCATCATGTCAAGTGTTCAACATCTTCACACTATAAACACTGACTATAGAACACCCTGACATGCATGCACACAGCGCGACATGCATGCACACAGCGTGACATGCATGCACACAGCGCGACATGCATGCACACAGCGCGACATGCATGCACACAGCGCGACATGCATGCACACAGCGCGACATGCATGCACACAGCGCGACATGCATGCACACAGCGCGACATGCATGCACACAGCGCGACATGCATGCACACAGCGCAACATGCATGCACACAGCAAGCAAAAACATGAAAATGTATAACAACTAGTAAAACATATATTATTGCCACTATACGGAACCAATATTTATGCCTGATGTGTGAAATCCTCAGAAACTACTTCCTATAAACTAACCAAACTAACTCAACAACTGGCTCTTCAGCAGCACACTACATGGAGGACCAGTCCTATACAGAATATCACTGTAATGAATATCGGAGTTAATAAATGATACCATTTCAAGCATAAGCCACAAGCAATTTTGTAAGTGGTGAGAAACTGCTTATCAATGCTCTCCCATGAACACATGTGTCCTTATACACACACACACACACACACACACACACCACACACACACACCACACACAGTGTGACGCCTTTCTGCCACAGAATTACTTGCACACATCCTTACACACACAAACACACACTTTGGATGAGTGGTTGGTGTCAAGCAATATTGTAAGGTAGTCAGAATGATCTTCAAAGCATTGAATACAATTTCTCCACTCACATTGGGGGAGTGTTTAGATTGGAGGAGTGTTTAGATTGGAGGAGTGTTTAGATTGGAGGAGTGTTTAGATTGGAGGAGTGTTTAGATTGGGGGAGTGTTTAGATTGGAGGAGTGTTGAGATTGGGGGAGTGTTGAGATTGGAGGAGTGTTTAGATTGGAGGAGTGTTGAGATTGGGGGAGTGTTGAGATTGGAGGAGTGTTGAGATTGGAGGAGTGTTTAGATTGGAGGAGTGTTGAGATTGGGGGAGTGTTTAGATTGGAGGAGTGTTTAGATTAAAGGAGTGTTGAGATTGGAGGAGTGTTTAGATTGGAGGAGTGTTGATAGATTGGGGGAGTGTTAGATTGAGGAGTGTTTAGATTGGGGGAGTGTTTAGATGGAGGAGTGTTGAGATTGGGGGAGTGTTGAGATTGGGGGAGTTGAGATTGGAGGGAGGTGTTTTGGGGGGGAGGGTTTAGATTGAGATGGAGGAGTGTTTAGATTGGGGAGTGTTTAGATGGGAGTGTTTAGGGAGTGTTTAGATTGGGGGAGTGTTTAGATTAGGGGAGTGTTTAGATTGGGGGAGTGTTGAGATTTGAGGAGTGTTTAGATTGGGGGAGTGTTTCGTTTGGAGGAATGTTTAGTTTAGATTGGGGAAGTGTTGAGATTGGAGGAGTGTTTAGATTGGAGGAGTGTTTAGATTGGAGGAGTGTTTAGATTGGAGGAGTGTTTAGATTGGAGGATTGTTTTGTTTGGGGAGTGTTTAGATTGGGGGAGTGTTTAGATAGGAGGAGTGTTGAGATTGGGGGAGTGTTTAGATTGGAGGAATGTTTAGTTTAGATTGGGGAAGTGTTGAGATTACCGAATTTCTGCTGGCGCAAAGATGTTAGAAAGTAAAACATTGTAACTTAATAATGAAAAATCCAGCTGACATGGAGTTTTTTTAGGCAGCTGCAGTAATATTTGACACATGCAAGAACAATAAAAGCTCCACAATGTCAGAAGTGTAAAAAAAAAATGGTTGCATCTCCCCTTAATGTACACCAATCCTGCATGTTTCATACAATTTTGCAGCAATCCAACAGTCCTGCTACACAAATCCTACAATCATCTGGCATGATCCTAGGTGCAAGAATTTTGCAACGTTCAAGTAGAAACGTGCAGAATTCTGTTATTTCTTGCATGATCCTAGGGGCAAGAATTTAGCAACGTTTAAGTAGAAACGTGCAGAATTCTGATATTTCTTGCATGATCCTAGGGGCAAGAATTTAGCAACGTTCAAGTAGAAACGTGCAGAATTCTGATATTTCCAAAAAAGAACACCTAATGTTAATTTTTTTCATATTCAAATACAAACTTCGCAATAGTAATATACAACTTCAGTCATGATAACATACAGTCACACTCGCTACAAACCACTTCTTGTCTGTATAATTTTCAAGACCTTCTAAGCCAATGCAGGAACCATGAAACCACTTCTTGCACATGGAACACTCGATCATCGATTTCGAATGGTCCTCTGGCATTCTACATGTACAGTGTATATCTTCGATGACAAAATTCTTCACTGAATGACCAAATGGTATCCTTCGTTCCCTCAGTATAGGGAATCTATTTATTTTTTGTTGTTGGAAGCACTGAATCAAATGCTCTCTCATTTTGGAGACATCCCACACACATTTTTCCGGATTATTTCCAAATAATAATTCCGTTGCATTAGCAATTGCAATAACTCCACAGTCATATGAATTGCAATAACTCCACAGTCATATGAATTGCAATAACTCCACAGTCATATGAATTGCAATAACTCCAGTCATATGAATTGCAATAACTCCACAGTCATATGAATTGCAATAACTCCACAGTCATATGAATTGCAATAACTCCACAGTCATATGAATTGCAGTAACTCCACAGTCATATGAATTGCAGTAACTCCACAGTCATATGAATTGCAATAACTCCACAGTCATATGAATTGCAGTAACTCCACAGTCATATGAATTGCAGTAACTCCACAGTCATATGAATTGCAATAACTCCACAGTCATATGAATTGCAATAACTCCACAGTCATATGAATTGCAATAAGTCCACAGTCATATGAATTGCAATAACTCCAGTCATATGAATTGCAATAACTCCACAGTCATATGAATTGCAGTAACTCCACAGTCATATGAATTGCAATAACTCCACAGTCATATGAATTGCAATACTCCACAGTCATATGAATTGCAATTACTCCACAGTCATATGAATTGCAATAACTCCACAGTCATATTAATTGCAATAACTCCACAGTCATATGAATTGCAATAACTCCACAGTCATATGAATTGCAATGACTCCAGTCATATGAATTGCAGTAACTCCACAGTCATATGAATTGCAATAACTCCACAGTCATATGAATTGCATTAACTCCACAGTCATATGAATTGCAATTACTCCACAGTCATATGAATTGCAATAACTCCACAGTCATATTAATTGCAATAACTCCACAGTCATATGAATTGCAATAACTCCACAGTCATATGAATTGCAATGACTCCAGTCATATGAATTGCAGTAACTCCACAGTCATATGAATTGCAATAACTCCACAGTCATATGAATTGCATTAACTCCACAGTCATATGAATTGCAATACTCCACAGTCATATGAATTGCAGTAACTCCACAGTCATATGAATTGCAATAACTCCACAGTCATATGAATTGCAATAAGTCCACAGTCATATGAATTGCAATAACTCCACAGTCATATGAATTGCAATGACTCCACAGTCATATGAATTGCAATAACTCCACAGTCATATGAATTGCAATACTCCAGTCATATGAATTGCAGTAACTCCACAGTCATATGAATTGCAATAACTCCACAGTCATATGAATTGCATTAACTCCACAGTCATATGAATTGCAATACTCCACAGTCATATGAATTGCAGTAACTCCACAGTCATATGAATTGCAATAACTCCACAGTCATATGAATTGCAATAAGTCCACAGTCATATGAATTGCAATAACTCCACAGTCATATGAATTGCAATGACTCCACAGTCATATGAATTGCAATAACTCCACAGTCATATGAATTGCAATAACTCCACAGTCATATGAATTGCAATAACTCCACAGTCATATGAATTGCAATAACTCCACAGTCATATGAATTGCAATAACTCCATAGTCATATGAATTGCAGTAACTCCACAGTCATATGAATTGCAGTAACTCCACAGTCATATGAATTGCAGTAACTCCAGTCATATGAATTGCAATAACTCCACAGTCATATGAATTGCAATAACTCCACAGTCATATGAATTGCAATAACTCCACAGTCATATGATTGCAATACTCCACAGTCATATGAATTGCAAATAACTCCACAGTCATATGATTGCAATTAACTCCACAGTCCATATGAATTGCAATCACGGCCACAGGCATATGATTGCAATGACTCCATTCATATGATTGCATTAAACTCCACGTCAAGGAATTGCAGTAAACAAGAACTCCACAGTCATATGAATTGCCATAACTCCACAGTCATATGCCTTGCAATGACTCCACAGGTCCCCATTAATTGCAGTACTCCACATTCATATATTGCAGTAACTCCACAGTCATATGAATTGCAATACTCCACAGTTCATATGACTTGCAGTAACATCTCCACAGTCATATGAATTGCAGTAACTCCACCGTTATATGAATTGCATAACTCCCAGTCATATGAATTGCATTAACTCCACAGTCATATGAATTGCAATACTCCACAGTCATATGAATTGCAGTAACTCCACAGTCATATGAATTGCAATAACTCCACAGTCATATGAATTGCAATAAGTCCACAGTCATATGAATTGCAATAACTCCACAGTCATATGAATTGCAATGACTCCACAGTCATATGAATTGCAATAACTCCACAGTCATATGAATTGCAATAACTCCACAGTCATATGAATTGCAATAACTCCACAGTCATATGAATTGCAATAACTCCACAGTCATATGAATTGCAATAACTCCATAGTCATATGAATTGCAGTAACTCCACAGTCATATGAATTGCAGTAACTCCACAGTCATATGAATTGCAGTAACTCCAGTCATATGAATTGCAATAACTCCACAGTCATATGAATTGCAATAACTCCACAGTCATATGAATTGCAATAACTCCACAGTCATATCAATTGCAATAACTCCACAGTCATATGAATTGCAATAACTCCACAGTCATATCAATTGCAATAACTCCCAGTCATATCAATTGCATAACTCCATGCAGTCATATGAATTGCAATAACTCCACAGTCATATGAATTTCAATAACTCCACATAACATATCACAATGACTCCACAGTCATATGAATTGCAATGACTCCACAGTCATATGAATTGCAATAACTCCACAGTCATATGAATTGCAATAACTCCACAGTCATATGAATTGCAATAACTCCACAGTCATATGAATTGCAATAACTCCACAGTCATATGAATTGCAATGACTCCACAGTCATATGAATTGCAATAACTCCACAGTCATATGAATTGCAATAACTCCACAGTCATATGAATTGCAATAACTCCACAGTCATATGAATTGCAATAACTCCACAGTCATATGAATTGCAATAACTCCACAGTCATATGAATTGCAATAACTCCACAGTCATATGAATTGCAGTAACTCCACAGTCATATGAATTGCAATAACTCCACAGTCATATGAATTGCAATGACTCCACAGTCATATGAATTGCAGTAACTCCACAGTCATATGAATTGCAGTAACTCCACAGTCATATGAATTGCAATAACTCCACAGTCATATGAATTGGGCTGTGGAATAATGTTCAAAATGTCAAATATAAACGAATTTGCTAATGGCCGCACAAATGAACAGATTTGCTGTTTTAAATTATAGCTTGGCTTTCTTGGAACTAGGCTATCGTAGATCAGTGCTCTATTCCTATTAATGATGGTATCATTTATCCAATCATTACTACGTAATATTTCCAACTCCAATATACTTAGGCCAATACTTGGCATCATACTTTCAGAAGATGGAAGACTGATGGTGGATGTTGTAGCTGACAATGACACAGACACTGATGACGACACTGATGGAGTGTTCACAGACACTGATGACGGCACGAATCGCGACTTCGACACCGAGGGAGTGTTCACAGACACTGAGGGAGTGTTCACAGACACTGAGGGAGTGTTCACAGACACTGAGGGAGTGTTCACAGGCACTGAGGAAGTGTTCACAGACACTGAGGACGGCACGAGGGAGTGTTCACAGACACTGAGGGAGTGTTCACAGGCACTGAGGGAGTGTTCACAGACAATGATGGAGTGTTCACAGACACTGATGACGGCACGAATCGCGACTTCGACACAGAGGGAGTGTTCACAGACACTGAGGGAGTGTTCACAGACACTGAGGGAGTGTTCACAGACACTGAGGACGGCACGAACCGAGACTTCGACACTGAGGGAGTGTTCACAGACACTGAGGGAGTGTTCACAGACACTGAGGGAGTGTTCACAGACACTGAGGGAGTGTTCACAGACACTGAGGACGGCACGAATCGAGACTTCGACACTGAGGGAGTGTTCACAGACACTGAGGACAACATGAATCGAGACTTCGACGACATCGACGATGAGGCTGCTGAAGGCACAGAATGTGATATTGAGGACAATGATGTTCCATCATTCACCGGAGGTGGAGATCCTAATTATTAGTTGGAAAAAAAATTACATTATACATTAGTCCTTGGAGAAGACAAAAATAAATCGCACCTCTACACACAGAAGATGTACTTACAGCACGTGATGGCAAAAATAAAATGAAATAACCACCCCATCCTTCCGAGTTTGTAAGCACGAAACAAAAGGCATGGTTATGTGTAACTCCATAGGAAATTGATTGGATAACCAAGTATAAAAGAATGATTTACATACTATTATTTTAGTATAATTTTCATACAAATTTCATAATTGAATAAAATTTTACAAAAAAATCATTATGTTATTTATGCTTACAATAAAATGTTGTACTTGCTTCTTTTATATACTTTGTCTAAAAAAATGCTCTAAAAAATAAAAATTGGTACATCCTCTTGGGTATTCCAAATTGAAAACATAAAAGATAGATGACAATGTAAAAGGAATGTTGTGTTTGTTTATCTTGTACACAGTTTTTCGTTCAGCCACTATGTATATATTGGTGATGGTTTGGTTTTGTAGTTCCACTGCTACCAGAGGCTGTGTGTGTGGACTCTCTCTTGCTATATCTGCTGGATCCTACAGTAACAATAATATAAGACAACTCAGTGTTTCATCCAGACATTCTTGCAAGGGGGGGCAAAATAGAGTTTTGAAAATGTAAGGGGGGGCGGGCGGCACTGGTCACCATGGGAGTGAAATAGAATTATTGGAAGGCCTATGTCCTACATTAAAAAAAACATAATCTTATCTAATGAGGTCTGCATATGTCAGATCCTGACAAGTTAATTCAGCTACTCATTTTCACCTCCACCGTCTAGCAATTTTCAGTCAACTGTGACATTCACTATTTAGATGCTTTTCACACACTATTCAACTCTGACTCTCACCTCCCCTTAGGTTTATCACACGTTGATTCACACTTACGGTTGCTGGCTGGCTATAAAAAGGCCAGCCCTCAGCTCACCGTAGCAGTTGTTGAGTTTTGATCTATACAGATTCTACAACTTCCAGAACCAGAACTCTAAGCACTCGTAGTCCCTGACAGCTTAAGATAGTCTCAAATGGATATTCGCTCTTTCTTCTGTGGTGCAAGCTCTTCAAAGTCACCTGGCCACTCAAGTAGCAGTGACACAGAAGATAAAATTGACAGCAATCAATCTGATACTGAGTTTTTGGAGCCAAGTCCTGCCAAGAAAAGATTAATTGTCCATGAGAAGCATGCAAAGGAAAGATTAACTACACATGAGAAAAGCAAGAAAATCACTGCAAGCAGTCGAAAATACAACAAAAAATGGGAAGAGAGCTTCAATTGGCTGATGTTTGATAAAAATTTCCAAGGAGCTTTTTGTAAGGTTTGCAGGAAGAGAGGAATTTCTCTTCAAAGAACAGGAGGAACATGGATCTCAAAACCTTTCACGAACTGGAAGAAGGCAATAGAGAAGATGAAAATTCATGCAAAGAGTGATATTCACCTCCTATCATGTGAAGCAGAGATGGCTGCAGCTACAGCACTACAAGAAGGGTCAGTCATTCAGCAACTCCAACAAATTAATGATGAGGAAAAGTTGAAGAACAGAATGGCCATTAAAGCTCTAATTCGTTGCACCCATTTTCTAGCTCGTCGCCACATTCCCCACACAACAAATTTTGATGAACTTATTGATCTAATCGTAAGTTGTGGTGCAGAAGATTTAAAGGGGTTCCTTGAAAGAGCTAGATTAAATGCAACCTACACATCTAAAGTTGCTGTTGTTGAATTTGTTGAGGCAGTTGGCTTATGGGCTGAAGAATGTTTACTGAAACGGCTTCGCCAAGCTTCCCATTTCAGCATAATGGCAGATGAGTGCACTGATGTGACGACCACAGAAGAGCTTTCAATTTTCTTCCGCTGGGTGAACATGGACGGTCAACCTGTTGAGCACTTCTTGGATATAGTTCCATTGAAAGCTACTGATGCAAAGACTATTTATTCTGCCCTTGTTGAATTCATGAAAGATAAAAACATACAGATTAGCAAGCTGGTGGGTATGGGATTCGATGGAGCAGCTACTTTCTCTGGGAAACACAATGGTGTGCAGAGTCTCCTGAAGAAAATTTCACCTCATGCACTTTTCGTACACTGCCATTGCCATTTGCTACAGCTAGCATGCGTTCAAGCAGCTAATGCTACCAGTGGGATAAAACATGTGTACATCACACTCACCACCCTCTGGAAATTTTCCACTATTCTCCTAAGCGAGCTGAGAGTCTCAAAGCAGTACAGCAGGTGCTTGACTTACCTGAGCTGAAAGTTGTGAAACCATCAGATACTCGCTGGCTGTCCCATGAACGCTGTGTGAAGGCAGTCAAAGCTAGCTACAGTGCAATTGTGACTGCTCTAAACAATATCTATGAGCAGACACATGCACCTGAAGCTCTAGGTATCAGTAAAGCCTTATGTAGGCCCTCAACTTTAGTGGCCATATACCTCCTTGATTATGTTCTGCCACAAGTGGCGAAGTTGAGCAGAGCTCTCCAGACTGAGAGAATAGACTTGACAGCTATCACCCCTCTTGTTGATGCCACTCTCAATACACTTGATGATGCCATGTTACCTGCTGCTAACTGGTTATTAGAACTGATGGATGCAAAGAATGAGATCGAAGAAGTCACTGACATCACGTTAACCACGGAAAGCATTGCTACATTCCAAGGACAAGTGGCTGAACCGTTTATCAGGATGCTGAAGGCAAACATATCCAGCAGATTTATTTCACAAGATATTGTCTCCTCATTTGGCATCTTTGATCCGAAGAAAGTGCCAGCTGCTGACTCTTCTGACTTCCATACATATGGTGAGGACTTAATAGATGTACTATTAGCTCACTATGGTGCAGAGCTGCCTGCTAAGACTGCTGGTGGAGATGAATACACCAAAGAAGCTCTTATTTCCCGCGAAACCCGAGAGGAGTGGAAAACATTTCGAAGCTACTTATCGAAGAAGCCGAAAGGTAACCTGCACTTGCAGTTGAAAGAGCTCACCACAAGTGATATGCTTAGTGAAATTTTTCCAAACATTAGCACCCTGGCAAACATATGTCTATCTATCCCTGTCAGCACTGCTTCAGTGGAAAGGAGCTTCTCCAAAATGAAACTAATTAAAACACGAATTCGAAATCGAATTGGGCAATCACAATTATCCTATTTGATGAAAATAGCCATGGAGACACCCGAGACGCTCTCATCTACACAATTAAATGACATTATTACAGTATGGAACAAAAAACCTAGACGAGTTGCTGTGTGAATATTGTTTATTATTAATTTGGTTTACATTTTTCTCTTAATAAATATCGGTTCTTTCAAAAGGGTGGGGGGCACTTAGAATCCAAGGGGGGGCATTTAGAACCCAAGGGGGGGCAAATGCCCCCTTTCGCCCCCCCCTAAATGAAACCCTGCAACTTCAATAACTGTGTATGAATGCAGATCTTTATTACACTGTATTAACAATCTTTATTGTTGCTCCCCTCAATGACAATCACAATGTTCTTATAAGTGGACTTGCTCCTGGTGTCTGGTAGCATTGCATTCATCATTATCATTGCCTGAACAGTTTGACAACCTGAATTGTAATAGAAGAAGCAATCAAACATTTCAATATACTAATTTCTGTTCGCCATTTCCTATTACTGATGTCTTAACAAATAATAATAATGTTACGATTTGCAAACCATATAGTTTCTATTTATATGCAAAATGTTGTCTTCAAAAATTGGAAGCAATAATATAGGAGAAATAAATTTAGTAAATTGTTTGCCGAACAGAAATACATCGATATGATTTTAGTAATTGTACTTTTAGTGGGATATTATTTATAGCTTAAAGCAGATATTAAATAACTTATCACTTCGTGATGCAAATAGCTAATACTATTTTAGAAATATTGCAACTTACTTCAGCGGTATTTAAGCAGAAACTTTCTATAATATCAATCAACAATATGGCAGGCCAAAGGACGTTATTTCTTCTCGTCTATAATGGTTCATAAAAGCACAGCACATAATTAGAACAGGAAACAAGAACAAGACCGCAGTAATTGCTTAAGGAAATGCGACTAGCTAATACTGAACTAGTTCCGTGGATGATACTTGGAAAATGTAGTGGAACAAATTGCTCTATTTGTAACTAGTTACTACTGTACAAAATTTAGTAGAAAGGTAAAATTTCATTAATTCTTTTTTTAATAGGGTATCTCGGAGATGATAAAGGCTGGCATTATGATGCCTGTGTAATGCATTAAAAGTTTCTTATGGCCACTCTTTATGTTTGGTTTGTATTTTAGCAAGATTAAAATTTTGGTTAGCCACAAGCAATCACATATTATCATTTGATAAATAATAAATAGCTGTGAGCCTGCCATTGTTATCTGGTGGCTACTCTCAACATTTAGATTGTAAAATGAAAGGTGTTACTTGTCATATCTAAGTAGCTCTATAAATGTATATAGGTACAAGCTCTTGCTTTTACTAAATTTCAGCCTATATCTAGCTATAGTAAATTGTACCGCAAGCAAATAGTCTCAGGAGTATTTTCTAACTAGCAATTGTCTATGATATACCAGAGGTTCGAGCCACTATTCATTCTAAGTAGCTAATAGTAACTTTATAGTAAAACTATCATAAGTTCTGTGTCAATATATCTACTTTTCTGAAAATATTTTTATACAAAAATAATCATTATTGCACATGCTTTTACAAAGTCAATTTAAACTCAGTAGCCTTAAATTAATAATAATATCATTAGAATTTTAAATTTTATAGACTTCTGACACATGTTCGCTAATAACAATGTGTTAATTCGTCATCAGATGTAAGAAGGAAATTACAGAGAGAAAAGAAACTATAGAGTGACGTTTTTAGTTTAATAGATTAGCTACCTAATTTATCTTGCTGCTGTACTAAGCTACTTTGTTTTAACATTAATTACATAGCTACAACCAGAACGAGTGATATATCATCTTCAGTTAATCTGGCTGTTGAAGTTCTACAACTTGAGTGTGAGATTAACAACTGTTGGAATCTGAAATGATGTGAGCAAAAACATAGGATGAATCTAGCACTCAGCCATTATTCTGTAATTTATCTTACAAAAGTTGATCACAGATAGAACAAAGTCAACCTGTATCTTTATCATTCTGCAAAAAATAGAACTTACTGAATTTTCGAATTCTTGCTCACAGTACTGCAAAGAACATTAAACAGTAAGGTAAGGTAACTTCAATTTTTTTTTCCTGAGACAATCCACTCACTGTTTCTAAACACTTGGCTTGGCATCTAGCAAGTAATATAGCCTCTTCTTGGTCAGATGTTAATGGCAGAACATTGGGCTCTCCTGTGCTGCAAGGATGGCCATCACATCCAGTGACTGTTCCATTCAGATCATTCCTGGCCCAAACTGTTCTTGAAGAAAAGAGAGTCGATAGCATGTAATGAACCCAAAGGATCTCCATAGTGGCTGTGTTCAACAATCAAATATTGTCAGTCACTATAAGAAATGAACAAGGAAGTAGATATCTTTCTAAATAGCCAAGTCTGATCAATTTAGTGACTATTATCATGAGTTCTACCAGGAAGTGTTTCACAACATTTCTTAGCCCAGGATGAAAGTGCATGATCTGCATACCTACTGCCTGTCAGTGTGCCAAGCCAAAACGATCATTTGCACTAGAGAGCTATAAATGTTACATTGCAAACTTTGATTTCAGGCTTGTGACAGTTACATTTCTTCTTGATTTTACAGATTGCCTCTATATACATATTGGTATTTATTTTTGCTGATTCATTCCAGATTTCTTAGACTTAATTGTTATACAAATACAACAGCAGATCACTTGGAAGCTATTTACCTATATACAATGTATCAAAATGAGATAATATATATTGGCAGTGTTCAATTATATAATAGTCAGTATCTTATGTTTGCAATGTGATAGATATTTGAATACTGATTGTATTGTGCTTGGATAATGATGACTTTTGTGGTGCTGTGACAAATGGTAAATGAGCCAATCAACTTAGATACATAGTAATGAAATTAAGCCATCTAATTTGCGAGATATCGCACCATTCACCTGGTATTGATAGCTATCGTTGCTTAATGCTCATAAAATTCCATGGAATCCCCTAGTACTGCTGTTGATGGTAGCTATTATCACTTAATGCTCCTAAATAGCATGAGATGGATAGTTGGAAATGATATCTTAAAGTCAATGAGAATGAGGGCAAGTACTTAAGAAATATGACAAGTTTCAATGAAAATATGTAAGAAATACAGTACATAAAATATCACGACATTTTGTTTTCCATATAATCAGGAAATTGCCGTTTTTTCATAGTGTTCTGATAGATAATAGGGCAACATCATATGATATTTCCCTGATAGATGTGTGGGAAACAAAAACCACATGCAAAAAAGTTTGATATTTTGCATATTTGACTTTGACAAAAAAAAACATTTAGCAAATGAAAAATTCAGTTACTTCAGACAAAACTGAGACTACAGTATTAATACATATACATACGTATGTATACATGCATATTTGCCACGTCATTAATTCATAGCATAATATTTGTGCAGTTACATGTTGAATTTGTTGTGATTAAAGTATGTGGTAAGTTGCCCTTAATTAGAGGTTGTGGAATTAATGAAGGATTGATACATTTTAGAAAATCACTATTCTGTTATTTTGTCTCATTATAACATTCCAACACACACACCAACCTTACCACACACCAAGATCAATGACTGAATCAAATAAAACACTTATCTCACTGTCTACCATATATCTCTTGGATATACTCATTTGTAGCCAGTACATCTATAGTGGCATATAATATCAATCACTCCAATTTGCTATAATAAGAGCTAACAATTAAAATCTGACTTCTTCTCACACAATACAAGAGTTTAACAGGTGAGATGCCTTTGATTCTTCAACAGTTGAAATAATAAGTAATAATAATTTAAGAGCCTTATTAAATCAATTGTTTTGACTTCTTGCCAAAGGCCTCCTGAGGTGGATTTTGACAAAAATTTTAAATTTGGTTAAGTTGCATTGCTGTTAAAATAAAGAGCTTTAGTTACCTTTCATACTTGCTAGAAATTGGAATTGAGCATGTCATTAAGTTGCCTCACTATAAAGTGAGAAAGCAGTTGCAATACTCCTAAATATTATCAAGTTCTGATCCTTCATAAAAACTAAATCGAATCTTACAAAGGAAAAATGTGAAAAAATTTAAGTTGTTGCCGGGGAATTGAACCCCGGTGACAACTGATGTTTTTGTGAGTTGTTGTAGCTCAGTGGCTAGAGCACTGGTAGCTAAAGCCAGGGGTCCTGGGTTCAATTCTTCGGCGACAACTGAGACTTTTTCATACTTTGCCTCTGTTTCTCTTTAGACCTTTTAAGTGAGAAAGATTCGATCTACTCCTGAATATTTAGACATTTCTTCACAATAAATCAAATTATAAATTAATGAGCACAAGCTTAAATAAAACATATACATTTAACATAGTAACATAATTAAGTCACACAGTTTAATTTGAGTTATCATTTTTCCGTGGCTATTTTCTTTAACTTCATTTCTGTTCAACATATATGTTGTGATTTTTTCCAATGCTGAAATCTCCCTAGACAATATAATGACAATTTAAAGATTATTTGCGCAGTATTATGAATTTATAATTGACAATCATCATACTTCTGTGTTAAAAAAAGAAAAAATAATAATATTGAAAAAAAATAAAAATAAAAACGTGTACTCAGTTGTTATTGTTGCTGTTGTTGTTTTCTAAAGTAGGTTGACTTAGTTCTGTATTGTTAGTAATAAGCTATACGTTTAGCACGTAAGTTTAGGGCTAGGCTCACATGATAATAGCTCATAGATCTCACTAATTTGTAATATCTACTATCAATTTCATTAAATATATTAGGTATGAAACATTTCATTTAACTTGTCAAAGCCGCTAGCCAACACTTACTTCAAGTGCATTCTTCATTTGTGTTCTCTTATACAAGCATATGACCGCAAACACAATGATGATGCAGATGACCACTGGTGCCGCAATGGCCACACCTACTCCCACGCCAAGTCCGATATCTTGGCTTTTCTGATTTGTTTGAGTTGGGGTAAATGGATCTAGAAACATAGAGTGACATTTTATTAATCTGATGAAGGTACCATTTTATGCATTCCTTCCCAATTTTACAAAATTGATATTGAATTAAGTGAGAATATTGTGACAAACCCTGTTTAGGTAAAAAAAATTTAAATATATATTTATATAATTATAGCATTCAATAATTTGCCAGTAATCGTGTTTTTTCTTCTTTTATTAATCTTACTAAGAGTAATTTAGAAGGTAGTATTGGCTACTAATCACTTACATTTACTTGTGAAATAGGCTGACAATTTTAGAAGATAAAGTAAGATGGCTACTGACCTTGCTTTAGGTGATTATTGCGCAACAAATATTTGGTAGTGAACATGATTGCGAAAATATTTACCGCAAAACAGCAAAGTGTTCCTAGAGACGACTGCTAGCAACAACATTGTGGAGTTACGAGAAGTAGTAGAAGCATGGCTCTCCACGAGAATGCCAAGCGACATGTCTCGGGTACCGGGAGGAAACAGCAGTAACAATAGCAATGGTGGCCAAGGGAATGGTAGACAACAGCAAGATTGCAGCAGCAGCAATGGCCGGAATGGTAACAGCAGCAGATACGGAACTGGAAGACGAGATGGAGACAGGCCGACGTGCACAGTGTGTGGAAGATACGGTCACAAAACAGAAACATGTTGGTACAACAAATCCAACGGAGCGACCAACACTCTCAACATGAAATCGTCGGAACAGCGAATGACAGTAATGTGCTACACATGCAAGCAGGAGGGACACAAGAGCAACGAGTGTCCGCAGAAAAATGGAGGAAGTGGAGGCAACAAACAACCACCGCCCAAGGGAATCAAGAAAGAAGTGAGTGGCTCCAACTTTCGCAAGATCGGAGTTGTGTGGCCCAACAAGCTCAAGAACAACGTGCTCCAGGGAGAAGTGAATGGAAAGGAGAAGTGCTCATCGACAGCGGTGCCGACTATGGTGTAGTTCCAGCCAGGGCAGTGGCAAAGAAAGATTACACCGGAGAACGAGTGTGGGCAAACGGTGCCAGAGAAGGACTCAAAGACGTGGCATCGGCGAGTTTCGTTATTGGTGGCAAGACGTTCAGATGCAAAGCCATGGTGGACAAAGAGAGATTTCACCATCCTGAATTTTGGTTTCCACTGGATCTCGGCAACAGCGAGGAAGTACTGCACATTCACGCATTATTCAACGGCAGCAGCAATACTCCTGCAATTACATCAGTGAACGTAGTGACCACGAGACGCCAAGCATGCCAAGAAGCAGCAGTTGACAGCAAACACCCAGACAAAGAAGTAATAGTCAAGCCCTTGACAATGGAGAAGAATCCCAGCAACAACAAGAAGATCCGAGTGACAAGCAAAAAGCAAGAATCTCAGAAGAATCCAGTGACAGCCAGCAATGGCATCACCAAGACAACGAGCACCAAAAAGCTCAAGGTGGTTCAGCAACCACGAAGCAACAAAGAGAAGGAAGAAGAAACAAGCAGTGAAGTGGTAACTGCTTCAGTGGCAACATTGCTAGAAGTGATTGACTCCAATGATGGCAGCAGCAACGCTGAAAGGAACACAATCGGCAGCAATGCCGAACAAACAGAAGCAACTGCCGCAGCAACGGTGGCAGGAAGAGAACAGCCAGGAGAAGTTCTGTCCGGCCAACCAAGTGATGTGAGTGAAGGAGGAGTGGTGGCCGAGGTAGTTTGTGACAGTGGTGCCAACAACAATGACAAAGAAAACTCAGAAGCAGCAGAGTCATCAGAGAAGTAGCAGCACTCGAAGCCGCCAAAAGTGTTGAAGCTCGTCAGAAGCAGTATGACAAAAGAACAAGATTACGACAATTTGCGCCAGGAGATAAAGTTTGGTATCGCATTCCAGGCTTGCACGATAAACTCAGCGAGTCGTGGGAAGGCCCTTATGAAGTGGTGGCCAGAAACAGAGACATAGTGTACAGAATTCGAAAAGAAGGCAAGAAGAACGGTGGCAAGAGTATCCACATAAACAACCTCAGGAGATATGACGAAAGAAAGGACTTCAATTGGTTGGACGTAGTCATAGAGGGCGAGGATGACAATGACGAGGAAAATGCAGGCAGAGAAGGAGGAAGTGGAGGAGGCAAAATGGCAGAGTCAATCTCAGCGGAGAGTGCGAGGGATTCGACGCTGCACAATTGGAGGCACTAGTGCAAGACTTCGGCAATGTGTTTGGAGAAAACAACATGGGAAGTACCGACATGGTGACACTCAGCATCAACACGCAAGACGCCGAGCCAGTGTCTCAGCCTCCGTATTCAGTGCCACTGAATTTATGAGAGCCCGTCCGTGCAGAAATACAAGCCCTTGAAGACGCCGGCATCATTGTACAATCAGATAGCCCGTGGGCATCCCCACTCATTCCGGTACGCAAGAAAAATGGCAAAGTGAGGCTGTGCGTTGATTATCGCCGGCAAGAATTCCATCAAGTCGAAGTGGAACCCTCCGACAGACAGAAGACGGCATTTTTGTGTCCGTGGGGGAAATGGGAATACCTGCGGATGCCGTTGGACTTCGGAATGCACCAGCTATGTTCCAAAAATTAATGGGTCGAGTGTTGACAGATTGCCACGAGTACAGCAGCGTCTATATCGACGATATCCTCATATGGTCCAGCAACTGGAAGCAGCATCTCGAACATCTGAGAGGAGTTTTTGGGCAATTAGAGAAGGCTGGACTAACATGCCAAGTTGCCAAATGTGAGTTCGGCAAGAGCGAGCTCGAGTTCCTCGGTCACAGAATTGGCCATGGAAGATTGTCAGTGCCAGCAGACAGAATCACGGCTTTCATCAACTACAAGAGGCCAGTGTCAAAAAAAGCAGTTCCCACGAGCCTTCTTGGGCTACGTCAATTTTTATCGAAGATTCGGAATACATAAGATGACTTCTATACTCACACCAACCACATCAAAAGATTCGCCAACTACAGTGAAGTGGACTACGTCTATGGTTGATGCATTTGACATGCTGTGCAAGTGTTTGTGCAAGAACATAGAACTGTGCATTCCCACGACAGATGACAAACTCGTGCTGGAGACGGACGCAAGCATCACTGGCGTTGGAGCAGTATTACACGTAGACAGAGGAGAGCAAGGAATGCTGCCAGTTGCATTTTACTCATCCCAGCTGCGCGGCGCGGAATGTAATTATGCAGCACAAGAATTGGAAGAATTGGATTTGGTAAAGGTCATCAAGCACTTCAGCTTTTATTTATATGGGAGAAAATTCGACGTACTCACTGTTCATGAATCTCTCCAGTCCATGATGACCAAATTCCAGAAAAATAAACGTGTGCTGAGATGGACTCTCTCGTTGATGGACTACTCCTTCAACATTATCTATCGCAAGGGAGAAGAAAACACCGTAGCAGATTGGCTCAGTCGCCATCATGACGACGATCAACAACGTGGACAACAACTGCAGCCGCAGATGCCAGCAGCTGAGGGGAAGATTGAGACAAAGATGAAGAAAAAGACAGATGCAACGTTAAGAAGAAAAAACAGAGGAGCGGGGGAAGATGTGAGAGAAGCTTCCCTCACATTCAGTAATACTAGGGATTGACTTAGTTAATGTATGGGTGTCTTGTTTTCATAGCAATCATTGCTGTGCAATGTTATGCTGTGAAGTATCACACCAGCTGTGCCTCACTCTGAACCCATTATCTTACCTATTGAAGAACATTATGATTTGCATTCTTTCATTAATGTAACATCACCCCATCTGTCATTATCACATCATTTATGCCTAGTCATGCTCTCATTTATTGAGTTGTATATCAGCACCTGAAATTTAAAAATCAGTTCAGTTGATGTTCTTCACCAGTTAGTGCAATTACAGTTAAACTCTAACTATTGCCAATATTCTCTAGAGACGAGCTATCGTAAGGGAGGCTGGGAGATATCAATTCTGGTGGCAGCGATTACTACATATCGTTGGCACTGAAGTGTTTGTGAGGAAATTAGTCTCTGATCCTCAATAATACATAGGACTCGCATCACAAGGAGATAGTAATGGCTACTAATCACTTACTTTTACTAGGAATAGGCTGACAATTTGGACTGTCATCAGGAAATCGAAGTAATGCCACATTATCACTCCACGGACCCCACATGTACATATTTTTTGCTCTAATCTGCAAATCAACAATAATTGACATTGATAGGAAGAGTGTGTACTATGTCACTAGTTTATACACTTTGATTTAGCTACTTTAAAATGCATTTATTGTTAATTTAATGCTGATAAACTTACTTGAGCGAACAGGCAAACAGTATCTTTTGGAAAAACTGTGTATTTCTCAATAATGGTATAGCCAGAGAAAACTGTCTGAAAATTATAACATTATAATAAATGAAGCTAAAATATAGTTCAATGTTATTGTAGTGATGGGGTTTATAAGTTGTGCAACAAATGCACAAGATAATTTCAAACTATTAGCTTGATATTTTTTTACATTAAATTATAGTCCGCAACACATACATGCATTTCGGATGTCACAGTCACTTGAATAGCATGAGGAACTTCACTATCTGAGATATTCTCTCTCAAAACACGAATCTGATAGTTTTCAATCTGCCCATATGGCCGGTCAGGCATTTCCCAAGTGAGTGTGAGAGTTAAATTTCCAGGTGAAGTAGGTGTTAATATAAACTCTTCTACAGAAATAGTGGCTGAATTGACAACTGAAGGCTCCCGCGGTAGAAGTTGAAAAAGACAGTGAACATGCTTAAACAGAAGCCGTTGTCTGGTGTTGGTGTAAGGCACTGGCATTATCTAGAAATAATAATGTGAATAAGGATAATGGCTTTTAATACAGATAATATCTTGAACATTGAATTACTGCAAGTAATAAGCAAGAATTTCTGCATGTTATATGTGCTAGTTTATCTGAATTGTTCGTGATATTTTCAAGTGTTACAATGTTAGCTATTTAATTAAACTTGGACTGTCATCACATGAATTACTTGTTTATCAATTGATCAAAACTCAGTACTTGACCTGAGCTTGGCATCAGTAAACCACATGTGTTACTGTCCCTCTATCAGTCTGAAATGAGGGGAAAAAAAAGCACAATAAAAGGTCTTAAATCATCGATCATACCTAAATCAATAGTTAATTGTCAGTAATCTACAAAATCAGAGGGTGACAGACAAACAGACCAGGATGACTTCTAACCTTCTTGAGCATGCATTCTGAGGTTGCTCCATTAAGCACTGGATTCATTCAGTGTTATACAAATTTCACTACAGCAGTGAGACTACTGTAACGTAACCTTATTTCAATGCTGAGGTTTATTGCACTTGAGATTATTCAGCTGGCCAGTTAATGTTGCTACTGTATACAGACAAGTCCAAAAGTTCAAGTATTATAGAGCATCAGCTATTGGCGATTATTCAAAGGCACCTTACTCAAGCATAGTCTATCGTAGCGAAATTTGTGCAACGGCTACACAAAATGTTAAAGCCACACCTCCTCCATAAGCTATACTTGTAAGTGTGCTCCTCCACATCCTGGAGGAGGAAACGAAGTTAGACACCAGACCATTTTCCCGTGCAGTGGTAGGTAAAGGGTCTTACTATGCTAGAACTACTAGCACAAGTCTGTTTTTTACTGTAACCCATCTCATAGTGCTTTCAAGCGAGAGTCAGAGTTTAACCATATGACAGGGTACTGATTTAGTGCTTAATAAAATTTGATCAAATGATTAAGTTAATCGTAGGGCGGACTCACGTAGTTTATATGCAAAAATTGCAGATATTTTACTTTGATTGTAGTCAATTCTTAGTTCCGTAGTAGTAAAAACTGTTGCTAACTCTCAAACCAGAGTTCAACAAAGACAACTGTGACTTATAAAGCTGTGCTGGGTTGCTGAAGAAAACGGTGGGTGATCTGGTTTGGTAAAGCGTTATCAGTAAAGTGAGTCTTGTTGGTAAAGCATCGTCAACAAGGACGACTATGGTGATGGAAAAGAAGCTAACAGATTCAACTAAACCAATTGGTAGGGATATGTTACTCCATTTTCCATCAGGTGCCACTGTGTGGTGGTGTACTTGTTGGTAGTATAATAATGCATAATATACCTCATATCTATAATAATTATTTTGTAACTCACAATAATTCTGATCCATTCATCGTCATTAGTGATAGGTACAATATCCTTGAGCTTGTATGAATAAATAGCAGAAATGTTCTGTCCATAAAATAAATATGAAGATAAACTAACCGTAATTAGCTTTAATTAACTTTAATTAACTTTAATTAACCTCAGTATATTTAAGCTCAGCATGTTTTGATAAAATATACTCATGGTTAAAAATATTTGGTTGATAGTGTAGATCAAGGAGCAGCAGATAATTTTGGGAGTAATAATCTACCGTCTTTCCCATTAAATAAATCCCTGATTTTATTCATACACGGATCTTGGCGAAATGGCATGTAATATTATTTTTAGGTACCATTTGTCACTTTAAAAACCATTTTTCACTACTCATGGACATCTGTTATTTTCATTACCTATAATGAGGTACAATAATAACTTCTACTAACTTCCCCCTAAAATAACTAGATATAAGCTTACAATCAAGCTTACAATTAAGATGTGTGCAATAGGAGACAATGTGCAAGCATATAGTAAAGGCTTACCTTGAGCAAATACTATTTTATAAATCCATTTACCTCAGAGCTAGGAATACGTGATTGTGGATAAGAGGACACAAGAGTTTCAGTTGTGTCTTCTTTACCATTCCACATCACTTTATTAGGAGTCACTTTGAAGGAGGATGTATAATTGAGTAGTATTGGAGTGTCAACAGTGTTTTCTGTTATCCAATCTGCTTTTGCTGTTGCTAATCCAGTTGTAGCATTTAGATCATAACTGCATTTTGGTATGATCTTTGGAAGAACTGAAGAAGAAAAAAAATATATATATATATGACACATATATTCCAGCTCACAATGATATTTTTAGGTAGGTGACTTCAAGCTATAATGCTCAAAACTCATTGATAGGCTAATAGTTATAGCTTGGGAGGGGGGAGGGGGGGTGGTTTCAGCTACTTGCTTCTAGTGAAGCCTACCTTACCAGGTTAGAGCAGCTGCTAAAATATCAGCAGCTGGGAGTGTGGGGAGCCCCTAGAGTGTTTAACAGCCAACTAAATTTACACCACTAGTTACCAACCCTAATACAAACTACTGCAGTGAAGATATCTGACATATAGCAAGATATTTCACTCTCAGGCTTTATTTTTAATCATCTCTGGCTCTTGAAAATAAATTAGCGGTAACAAAATCTTGGTTATTACAATGAAAATTTGAAAAGCAGTCAGATTCTCACTGGTTGCCTTACTGCAAGGATGTAATCACGTGATACATGATATACAATGCCTAAATTGACTGACTGAGCCATCCATCATAATGGTCACAACCACGCCCCCACATATTAATGTTCGTTGACATATTATAGTCTACCAGTTTTATTTTTTAGGATTTTTTTCCCTTTTTTCACAGATTGTATATTTACAGGTGTTCTTTTGAATTGGTACTTTAGTGCTTGAAGGGAGAAAATATATTCATGGCTGATCTAGTACATTGCTCCTCTTGGCATGGGAGTCATTGAGTGATGTAGTGGTTAGTTTATATTGTCAGTATTTAGCTTTTGTACCAGTCACACCTACATATGCTTTCGTCCTTGCAGCAATTAGCTCTCCCATTCAAAAAATTAAAATACAAGAACAGGCTGAACTAATTTTTTCCACTAATTCAGTCACCTATATCATATCTTTACCTTGTTACTGATAACTTCTAGCTACCACAACCAACATCGGTAACTGTGATGATGTCATGTACTAACAAGCATGCTTTGATGCCTATTGCTATTATAGTGGAACAAGTTAAGAGTGAGACTGTAGCATAGCAGTACTCCTTAACAGTATAAATACAGAATTGGAGTGTTGTTTGCCGGCTGGTTGTCGTAGCTCAGTGGCAGAGTGCTTGTGTATTATGCAAGCGGTCCTGGGTTCGATTCCCAGTGGCGACCAAATATTTTTAATTCTGTATTGTTTAAAAAGCCTGTGAAAGAGAGAGAATGCATCTAATAAGTTAAAATTGATTTGTAAATCACGAACATTTATCTCAAAAAAGTTCCCTTGTAACTGATAACTTCTAGCTACCACAACCAGCCTCAGTAACTGTGATGATGTCACATACTAACAAGCATGCTTTGATGACAGTGTAACTATTATAGTGGAACAAGTTAAAATTATTTTGTAAATCACAAACATTTATCTCGAAAAAGCTTGCTATCGGTTATATACTTAAAATTTGCTGCTTAATGAGTTAAATAGGAGCAAATTTAACCTGCCACTAATGTGGCTGGCTTAATTGACCTCATAAGCTTTATACTTCTAGAGGGGGGGGAAGCATCTTCCTCAAACTTCCCAGTTCCCTCTTCCCTAAAAGTTCTCAGCTTCCCCCCTAATATTTGAATAGGCTAAGCCCAAATTATCAGCATTTAGCTCTACCAAATTCATGTTAATTACTCTCACTGATTTGAACTTAGGATATATAGATGTGGACTTGGCCAAACTTCCCTCCCAAACAACCCTGCCTCATCATAAATTATTTCAAATTCAAAGTGAGAGACAATTATTGGTAATATATTTTGTGTAAGTTGTTTTCATGAGGCTTTGTTCTGCGTTTGATACTTCTCTCTGTTTTGATAAGGCTGGTACGGAATGGTGACTCTGAATAGCACTAGCTTTGCATCATCAACTGCCAGCACATTTTAAGTAGTTCATGTAATACCAATAATGTATTACTGCAACAATATATTGCTACACTTACATGTTTCAAGGTCTGTATTGATGATTATTGTGATTGGATTTTGTTGTCTGTGCGGATTTACATTAATCTATACAACACACACAAATTCACACAAAAAAACACACTCATGTTTTACAATTTCTGATGGACCAGTAAACTATCATACCTCAAATTTGTATCTACAGTTTTCTTTTGGAATATCGTATTCGTCGTAGGCAATAAATTCGAAGCTTGTGCGTGTAATACCAAAGGGATGATAACTATATGGTGATGAACATGTTGAAGATGGATTTGCTACTTGATCCAATAAGATGGAATAGTTTTTAACCAAATGAAATTCTAAAGTGAAACACACAAAGCATGTGATAAAAACAAGCAAAATTACATACTCAGTCTTATTTGTTTAAATTCTATTACACAATTACAAATTTGACTTTTTTTAATGGAATGAAAATCTGATTAACTTGCTAGCTGGGATGACTCAAATACTACTCTGCTCTATAAATGCCAGTTTTGCTGGTGTATATATTATAAAACATCAACCCACTGATAAACAGTGCTGGCAACTTCTGGAACAGTAAACAAAATTAAGACTGGACACATAGGATTATTACAATATGTAATTATTACTTTCTTATCATCTAACCTACCTTGTGGTCTTTCCCAGGATACATTTATGCGAACATTTGCCTCATGTTCCGGTCTTTCATCCAGATGTACGGTGTAATTTAAACTGTTTGGGTCTAGCTCTGGATAACGAGTACCTAATAGAATTTTAATAATATTTTTGTGTAGTAACATTTTCATCTCATTATTAGTTCACTATAAACATGGATATATTCTGTGCTCACCTCCATGGATGCAGATAGGAGAAACTGGTGAAAACATTGATGGTCCTGCTGATGTAACTGCTGCAAATGAAATATTTGCAGCCTGGCAAGCACAGTAACCCAGATCTACAGTTCCTTCTGTGATTGTATCCTGGAATATATTCAATGTTGGACCAGGAAGAATATAAAGTTGTGATAGACATTATGGAATCA
>WLWD01002234.1_pt1 | contig 84881 bp, 69 predicted proteins | sample 6712731 | NCBI WGS metagenome assembly WLWD01 (sample SAMN12718690, study PRJNA576275) | sponge metagenome | isolation source: marine sponge | host: Mycale hentscheli | place: New Zealand: South Island, Marlborough, Capsize Point | collected 2014-11-01
GGTTTCAACACATGCTTCTACTATTACAACTAAATCTACAACTACTAATACTATTAATGCTGTACAAAGGATAGCTAATAATAACTTACAGAACAGTAAGAGTGCAAACCAATGCAATCAAACTTTCAAAAGATTGAATAAAGAAGATATTAAATAATAATAATACTTTTCTTCTATTGATGGATATAACTTGTCTAGCTAGGGCAGTTTAAATTGGCCTTCTCGCATCTTTGGGATTCGTGTGGCATTTCAAGGGCTGTTTTATGGGCAGCCCTTTTACACTCCAGCGATTAAACCACACTTTCTAAAGCTGGTTTCATGCTTGATAATATGCCATACAGTTTATATGACTTTCTGAGGACGACTTCATTACATTCTCAGGGTTTAGTAATATCCTTGGCTTGGTAGAAAAAAAATAGCCACATTAACATTTTGACCTTCTGACATCCATGTAACAGAAACACTTAGGGCACACAATGTGGAGAGCAGGCATACTTTCAGTTGATGACACCTCCAGCAGCAGAGAGTTCCCAACACCAGGCAAAAAAAAGTTGAGCACCAGAATTACAGAACGCACGTAACAAAGCGTAATCGGGCGCGGTACAATTTGTACGCTCACGCAAGAGCGTGTGATACTAAATAGCAACTAAGCGATTGAATGGGCGTGGCCATATAGCAACGCTCACCATATAGCAGCGATCACCATATAGCAGCGCTCACTATAGTCTGCCTTTTCTCTCGTTATCTCAAAAAAATAAATAAGCCGAAATAAAAAACGTGGCAATTTAATCATCTAGTCGGAGTTCCTGTCCATCTTTATGATCTACTGTCAAGGGAGTGACAGGCAGACAGAATGAACGACAGACTACCGTAAACCGCGCGCCGGAGCGGCCGACCCTCACCTTTAGCCTCACATGATCGCTTTGGGCGCACTCTTTGTTGCCAGCTTTCATCTTCGACCTTTGTGAAAGTTGTCCTTGGTGACCCTACAAGTGTGTGAAAATAGTTTAGGAGGTGGTTGCTCGTTGTTGGCTAGGCTGCATTCATGCTACTAGTGTGTGATAATACTTATTATGCTGTGTGATATAGTAACAAGTAAGGGTACTAATACTGTGATGTGCGGTGTAGCTAAACAAATTGCTAATGAATATTGCATTTTAGGGGTTATAGTGAATGACAGATTTTTTGCGCGACAAAAACCAGTTTTTTTTCTTTAAACACCTCTCCCCTCCCCCTGCCAAGCTTGTAAATCAAGTAACTGTCTAAACAAATCATTACTTCTGCCAAATCATTGCTGGAAGCGGTGAGTTATCGAATACAATTTTATATTAAATTTAGAAATTGTTGTGACGTTACTCCATCTGACAAGTTATGTTTGAGGTGATTGGAAGATTTTATGATTATGACCAGTGCATAACTGATTAAATGACATCTGTGTGACATTTGAGTTGCCCCGGGGGGGGGGGGGAGGGGGGGGGGTTGTGGTTCTCACTTGGTCAATGTTCAACACAAGGAAGAAAACTAATATGAACTCTATCAAGCCAGACTCAATTATTCACCATCACTTATTGTATTCACTTTACCTAACGATAATTCCTAATCTCCTCCCCTTCTAAAACCATTGCATCCCACCTTTTATTTAATGCTTGTGAAATTACTGTATGTTTACCTCTATTCAGTTTTATTATAATTGGCTTGTGGAAAAAGCGTAGTTCGCCTTGACTCTAGGCAGGTCTACCATAACGGCAGAGTATCCGTTTACCTGACTTAGAGCTTGTGCGCGCAATAGCTACTTGTTGGTTATTTATAGAACTCGGTAGGGTCTGGTCCTTCGCGCAACAGACCATTCTGCCTATGTGCCTTACAAGCCTCAGACATTTGGTCCTTAGAGCCGGATACTCCGAGTAAGAAGTACGACACCAGCTCCAGCGCTCTCCAAGGAAAGCCCCGCCTTCAGGAAGTAGTCACAGCTCACCACTTTACCTGGAGAAGTACTACTCCGACTTCGAAAGTCAACAAGTTGTCAGTCAATCGGGCTGTGTGGCAAATAAACTATCAAAGATTTCACAGAACTAAGATTTCTCCATTTTGCCGCGCAGTCCCGGTCAGATAACCTCCCTCATCAGCACATCAATTAACATCTTGAAGACTTAACAGAGATGAAAGAACTAGATACTATTGGTCAATTGACTAATCTCAACTCTCTGGCAAACGAACGTTTCGTAAGGAACAGATAGCAAAACATCACAAGCTCATCAAAGAATATCTAGAGCGGCCGATCAGAGATATAACCAAAGAAGACATTGAGACAGTTACCAGAGATGTTCAGCTAGATCTCAAAATCTTCAACACACTGCAGAGCAGAATTCAGGTTCTGACTGAAGATAAGGTTAAGAGTGAAGGAGCAAGCAGCAGCTGAACTCAAACTAGAAGAAATTAAAGCCAAGCACCGAGAATGTCAGAGACATCTTCACCACTTAAAAACCAGGTATGAACTCTACCAAGAAGGGTTCACACTTGAGGATGAATTGAACGCTCTAGAATCTGACGTTGGCACCTACGGATGAAGCTGCTGTAAATCACTTCCACGACACTTATCAGAGAGAAGAGGATGGCAGATACAAAGTTTGACTTCCTCGGCCAGAGCAAACGCCAACTTTGGGGGAATCAAGAAACATGGCTGTAAAGCAATTCACACAAAATGTGAAAGATCCCTTATTAAAAGAAATAAACTGTCTGAATTCAATGCAGCTTAGGCCGAATACGTCACTCTCCATCATGCAGAACAAGTTCCTACATCAGAGTTAACCTTGAAACCAGCCTACTACCTTCCTATCCATGGTGTATTTAAGGATACATCGACAACAACTAAAATACGACCAGTCTTCGACGCCTCGGCAAAGATATCTAACAGTGTGTCATTAAATGACACGTTATTAACTGGTCCAAGCCTCAATCCACTACTGACTGATGTGCTAATTCAATTCAGACAGCATCGAATAGGATTTTCCGCAGACATATCAAAAAATATCAGGGAAATTCTTCTTCACGAGTCAGAACGAGATCTACATCGATTTCTCTTATGTGATGAGACAGGTGCTATACGAGACCATAGAATGTGCCGACTCACCTTCGGTGTCAAATCATCTCCATACCTGGCGAATCAGTTCCTGAGGCATCTCTCCGTTATTCACAAAGACAGACATCCAGAAGCCAGTGAAGCAATACAGAACTATTTCTACGTGGATGACTTCCTGTCTGGGACAGAGACGATAGAAGATGTTGTTCACCTTCTAGAGCAGCTATATGCATTGCTGAAGCTTGTGGGGATGAATCTTCACAAGTGGAGGACTAGATCCAGAGAATTTCGTGACACTATCCCAAGTGAATTGATAGAGACAGAAGATCTCATCTTATCTGAGTCATCACTGAAGGCACTTGGTATCCACTGGAATGTCCAAAAGGATTGCTTTTACATCTCAACATCATCATCCGACTATACCATCACCACGAAAAGAACGATCGCGTCAGATTCTGCTAGAGTTTATGACATCTTGGGGTTGTTTTCACCATTCACTATTGTGGCGAGAATGATCAAGCAATCTCTATGTCGGGGCTCGTAATTTCCACCGACAACGTCAGCCCTGTCAGCTTCAAAGGACCAGGACAGATAGACAACCAGAGCCGCCACCAGATCACTGTTGCCCTATCGCTGGCACCTATGGCACTTGCAACGGGGCTGTGAAAAAGCGGGGACTAAGGATTGGCAAAGGTCATCTGACTTCAAAACACAAATACTTTGACAACAACTTTATAGGATATGCCTGAGGGTGATACACTTTGGGTTTATCATGATGAATATCATTAAAATGGTGTGAGAGCGATCAATTAACAGTGTTTACGGTTCACTGAGGGAGATTGTTTATGGTTCAGTCTTGTTCAGTGCGCAGGAGAGGAGTGCGTCCTGAACATCCTCCCGGGCGAAGATTGTATCTTCTCTTGGGATCTTTGTTCTTCGTGCTTGGAGACGTAGGCGTCTTTTCTTCTTGATGGTCGGGAGCCGGGCCATTCTCCAGGGCCTCGAAGTGTGAGTTGTGGTCAACATTGGCAAGGATGAAGGGGATTACCATCTTCAGCGGCCTGCTGTATTCCTTCCCTCTGCACCGGATATCCACGGCTCGCACCAATCCGTCGTCCCCGGGGTAAGTTCTCGTGATGATTGCGAGGGGCCAATCCCGATATCTGAGTGTGTCGTCCTTCACGTAAACGATGTCACCTGCATTGATAGGTCTGCTTCTGTTCCGCCACTTGGTTCGGTGGGCACAGGAGCTGAGATATGAGTTCAGCCATCTCCTCCACAGGTCTCTGGTGAGACGATTGACCAGGGTCCACCTTCGGAGGTTGGTGATGCTGGCGTGGCCAGGATCTTTAGAAGGAGCTGCTTTGAGAGGCCTTCCGATGAGGAAATGTCCTGGTGTGAGATAAGATCCTTCGGCGACCTCGTCCGTGTGCAGCGGGGCGAGGGGCCGGCTGTTGAGGATAGACTCTACCTCCACTAGGACAGTATATAATTCGTCAAAGCGGAGGTGGTGAGGAGCCAACAGCTTGCGTAGGAGTGTCTTCATGGCCTTGACTCCAGCCTCCCAGAGTCCGCCGAAGTGAGGAGCTCGGGGAGGGATGTGGTGCCACTTGATGGCGTGTTGGTCTGCGTAGTTAGCAACTGCTGTTCTCGTAGGAGTGGACATCAGCACTTCTTGAAGTTTTCGGATTTCCGCTCTTGCACCAATGAAGTTTGTGCCATTGTCACTAAAGATGTGACTCGGGCACCCACGTCGGGCCACGAATCGGCGTAGCGTAGCCAGAAACTCCACGGTGGAGAGGGAGGAGCAGAGGTCCAGATGCACAGCCTTGGTTGTGAGACAGACAAACACACATGCATAGACCTTGAGGATGACCGGCTTCCGAGTGTAACCCTGTTTGATGTGAAAGGGTCCGGCGAAGTCAATGCCGGTCCTGTCAAAGGGAGGGGCTGGCGTGGTGCGAGCACTCGGTAGTAGTCCCATCTGTTGATTGATGGTCCTTTCGTAGGCAAGTTGGCAGGCTGAGCAGGACTTGCTGACCTTCTTGACGAGATTGCGTAGGCCGGGTATGAAGTAAGTGTTGCCCAGGATTGAAAGGAGAGCGGAAACACCGGCATGGCTGTATGTTTGATGCAGCGTCTGAACTAGCAGTTGGGTGAGGCCAGACTTTGGGGAAAGGAGAATGAGATGTGTGGGGTCTCTAGGAGAGGATGGGTCACGGACTCTGCTGCTGACCATGAGAAGTCCTTCATCTGTCTTGGTGAGAAGCAGCTTGGAGAGAACATGTCCTCTGGGTAGGGCGCGATCGTGTTCAATAGCATCAAACACGTCCTCCAGTTGCTCCTGTTGCGACAACTGGAAGAGTCTTGTCTTGGTTTGCTGAACTTCAGAAAAAGTGATGATGTCCGAGAGTCGGCGGTCCGTCACAGCTGTCCTGGTGTTGCGATGGAAGCGGAGGATCCATGCTACCACTCTGGAGAGGAAGTGGAAGGATGAGTGTTTGCACCAGAGACTTTGCAGGAACCGGTAACGTGTGTTGGCTGCCTTGTCTGGGGTGACGTGGGTGACTAGACTGGGGGCTGCTACGTCTGGTGGTCGGAAGCGTGGTGTCAGAAGCTTGGAGGGCCACTGATCAGGAGGTCCGGTGAGCCAGGAAGGACCCTTCCACCAAAGTTCGCAATCTACCAAGTCTTTCGCTAGCATTCCTCTGCTGACTAGATCTGCTGGGTTGTCTTTAGAACCGACATGACGCCAGTGTGAGGCGGGCAGCTTCGACTGGATTGCAGAGATGCGGTTGGCGACGAATCGATCCAGTGACGTGGGTGTCTTCGTCAACCAGTGTAGGACTATCTCACTGTCGGACCAGGCGAACGGGTGAGGTAGTGGTATCTGGAGTAGCTCAGAGACCCTCAACATCAGTCGAGCGAGGAGATGTGCGGCGACCAGCTCAGCTCGAGGGATGGTAAGTGGCTTGAGAGGTAACACTCTGGACTTTGCTGTGAGTAGAGCAATGGTGGTGTCTCCGCCTTCGTGAACCTGGCGGAGATAGATGGCAACGCCGTAGGCCACCGACGAGGCGTCAGCAAAGCCATGTAGGGCTCTGAAGACAACCGGATTGTCGTTCAGGGACAAACGTCTGGGGATGGAGTAGTTTGTGATGGTTGGAAGGTGCTCCAGCCAGTTCTCCCATCTCATCTCGACATCCGGAGGAACGGGGTCGTCCCAGGAGAGTGAGAGTTTCCACAACCCTTGGAGGAGGATGCGGGCGGGGATAATGGCAGGAGCAAAGAGGCCGAGCACGTCGAACACCTTAGCCGTGTCAGACGCGATGACTCTCTTGGTTATGATGCCTTCGGAATTGGTGGAGACAGGAGTTGAAACATGGAGAGTGTCCGTGTCTACCTTCCAGTGAATCCCTAGAGTTTTTGGTACTGAGTGGGGTGTAACGACATCCAGATCTTGACACTCCAGGAGAGGCTCCGGAATGAGTCGACGGAGCTCTCCTGAGTTCGATCTCCACTTCCGGAGCGTCATGCCTGCTTGAGAGAGGAGCTCGCAGAGTTGGCGACGGAAGACGTCGGCCTCTTCCACAGTGTCGGCTCCGGACAGCAGGTCGTCCACATAAAAATCCTGACAGATAGCTCTGGCTGCACCTGGATCGGACAGAGTACTAGATTGGGCTAAATGTCGCAATACTTGTGTTGCCAAGTAAGGAGAGCACTTCACCCCAAAGGTCAACCTCTTCATACGGCAGTCGGTGAGGAGGCCATGGTCATCCCTCATCAGGAACCGGTGGAGGTCACGTTCTTCCGGATGGAGCAGCACTTCCCGAAACATCTTGGAGATGTCAGCGGAGATGCCAATGCGGTGACACCGGAACCTGATGAGCACGTCAGGCAGGAAGGGGTAGAGATTAGGACCGGGAGCGAGTGTGTCGTTCAGGGAGTGGCCAGAGGTGGTTCTTGCCGAGGCATCAAACACAGCGCGAATCTTCGTGGTAAAAGACGACTCCTTGAAAACTCCGTGGACGGGCATATAATAATGTGGTTTGGAGTGGATTTCGTTCTTGGGCACCTTCTCAGCATGGTCCAGAGAGAGGTACTCTCGCAGGACATCTTGGAAAGGTTGGAGTTTGTTCTTCCTTTGGAGGGACTTCTCATTTGAAAGGAACCTCTTGACAGCCTGGCCTCTGGATTCACCCAATGGTGGTGGGTTGAGAAGGCGGGGCAGTCGAACCAGGTAACGTCCGTCGACGCGCTGGTGGGTGGCCTTGAATTCTTCGATGACTCGTTCGTCTTCGGGTGCTAGGGTGGTGGTGTCCAGTACTTGGTCCAGCTCCCATAGCCTGGCAAGGTCATCATGGAGGGAATCTTCCTTTGCGTGGGCAGTGAGAGCTTGGGCTGAACTTGAGTGCTGGAGTAGACCGGCAAGACTCCAACCGAAGGGGGTGTTGATTGCCTTCAGTCCTTGGACCCGTAGCTTCTCATCGAGGATGCAGTCATCTATATCCATATTGCCAATGAAGATGTCGACTGGTCCTCCCAGCTCGGGGTCGGAGAGAGTGAGTTGCTTGATGGTAGGATGATTGAGGATTTCCTGTCTTCGGTTGGGAACGTTGACAGGCTTCATCCGTGGGATCACGGTAAATGTGATGGAACGGCTCCTGGAGGAGTTGTGGAGGGACTTGAGTTCAGCCACAACACAGAACTTGCTGTGACCTTCCCCGTAGTGGCCTCCAACTGTCATCCGTTGTTGGTGCCTTTTCAGCCTGAGTGTAGAGGCCAGAGTTTCAGACATGAGGGAGACTGCTGAACCAGAGTCTAGAACTACTCTGGCACGAGCTTCCCTTCCGTTGTGATCAAGACCCACGACCAGAGTGTTGAGGAAGGATGGCTTGGCCTGGGGCGGTTCTTCAGGATCAGGAGCAGCGTTCTTCTCTAGAGTCTTGGCCGATGTGGAGTAGGAGGGTGTGGAGTTTTCAGTCTTGGGCTTGTCCCGGTGGAGCATGGTGTGATGCTTGTTTCCACAGGTTCGACAGGAAAACTTGGAGGTGCAGACTTTGAAGCCGTGCGCATCCGAGAAGCAGTTGATACAGAGCCTCTTGTCACGGACTATCTTGTTTCTCTTGTCCAGGTCATAGGATAAGAAGACTGGGCATCGGACGAGTCCATGATTGTCCTCACAGACCGGGCACTTGTAAGAAGGGAGCTTGGTCTTGCCCTTGGGAGCGATAGTTGAGTGGTTGACTGTTGGCTTCGACGAGTTGTGGGGGGATACTTCCGACGTTGGCGACATTAGCAACATCAAATCCTCTACGTAACGTTGTAGGTCTTCTAAGGTGGGCATATCGGTCTTGCCGGCGATGTGGCGTTCCCACTCCTCCTTCAGTTTTTTCCCAAAGGATTGCTTCGCGAACTGCATCAGGAAGGCTGAGAGTGAGCCTTTGATGAAGGATTTGAGCGTACTGTGTCCTCGGATGATTCGGTCGTTGAGTCGTTGGAGTCCAGCATAGTCGTAGGAGAAGTGATCTTCAGTGGTTATCTTCTTCACCAGGATAGGGACAACAACTTGGGGCCGACCGAAGCGTTTCCGTAGGCGTTGGATGATGTCTTCTAGTCGGGTATCTCCCTCAGGAAAGCTTTGGACAACCTCCTTGGCTTCCGCTGAGTGGAGAGACTCGAAGAGGAGACACCTTTTATCCAATTCACTGAATCCCTCAGCTCTAGTTTTGATGGCAGTAGTAAATAGGGTTTCAAAATGTCTCCAGGTGAGTGGGTCACCGTTAAACTTTGGGAGCTCAACGTTGAGTGGTGCTGCTCGAGCGACAAGTCTGGCAGGGGCGGAGGCAGGTGCTAAAGCAGGGGCTTTGTCTTTGGCTAGACGGCGGGCGGTTTCCATGTCGATCATGAGATGGTCCACACCTTCGTTCAGGGGCTTGACTAAGGCAGGGATCTCCTCGTGATCGTCGTCGTCGGAAGCCATTATAGCAAGTTTGGATACTCTTGACTGGAATCCGGAAAATTGCCTTTCGAAATGGGGATCGGTGATGTCTTTCAGGAGGCTGAGAGAGGCCATTTCCTTATGGAGAGCTTGAGAACTTTCTAGGACATCTCGGCGGCGGGAGAGCTGACAAATCTGCAGATCCAACTCGGAGTGAAGGTCGTCATGTAGCTCTTGGTCTGCTTGCTCGGCTTCTAAGGCAGCGTAATCCTCCATGATTAGCTCCTCGATGCGGTCTTGAAGCAGACTGTGAACTTCAACTTCGCGGCAGAAGTCCTTTTGGATTTGGGTGATCTCGGTCCTAGAGACTTGCTTCAATCTTTTGCCAAGGAGAGCACCTATCTTCTTTTGTATCTTGGTGATCTGCCCACGCCTGTGGGTGCGTTTCCTCTTGAGGGCTTCAATACACGTAATCTCACCAATAGCCTTGGGGTCTGCCATAGGTGAGACTAGAATTGAGTAGACAAGATCAGACGTGAGTTCTGAATGACCAGGGGCGAGGTCAGTCGAAGGCACGAATGCGGTAGAGGATGAACGAACGAACGTGGGTCGACAAACGGAAGGATTCGGATGAGGCCAACGGACGGACGGACGGACGGACGGACGGGAAGTTGAACGAACGGGAGGTCGAACGAACGTGTGATTTTGAACGACGGTCAAACAGACGTGGAGGCTATCTTCAGGAAAGAGACGAGTCTAATCGTCCCTCAATCAAGTGGCTAGACGGAAGGTGAAATCAATTGGTGAAATCTGGTTTGTCTAGACCACCGGAGAGAGGTATCGAGAAGCTCAACCTCAGTCAAAAGGAGTAGCAGAGCTCGGAGAGTCGGTCAGTTGGTGAGCGTGAGTCGCTGGCAGCCTTCAGACAAAGCATCCGGCTCGAAGGACCATATTGTCGGGGCTCGTAATTTCCACCGACAACGTCAGCCCTGTCAGCTTCAAAGGACCAGGACAGACAGACAACCAGAGCCGCCACCAGATCACTGTTGCCCTATCCTGGCACCTATGGCGCTTGCAACGGGGCTGTGAAAAAGCGGAGACTAATCCTAAAGCTTTGGACTGGCAAAGGTCATCTGACTTCAAAACACAAATACTTTGACAACAACTTTATAGGATATGCCTGAGGGTGATACACTTTGGGTTTATCATGATGAATATCATTAAAATGGTGTGAGAGCGATCGATTAACAGTGTTTATGGTTCACTGAGGGAGATTGTTTATGGTTCAGTCTTGTTCAGTGCGCAGGAGAGGAGTGCGTCCTGAACAACTAGCATGATTGAGGTGCTGCTTGGGGTGGGTCTGTCGACACACAAATGGTCGGCCCCCACAGTAATGGTCAGCCACCCAGAGATGGTCAGCCACCCAGAGATGGTCAGCCCCGTAGCAATGTTCAGCCACGCAGCAATATTCAGCCACGCAGAGATGGTCAGCCCCACAGAGATGGTCCAGCCTCGCAGAGATGGTCAGCTCCGCAGAGATGGTCAGCCGCGCAGAGATGGTCAGGCCCGCAGCGAGCGACGGTCAGCCATATGCGCATGCGCACGTGCTTAAGGTTCGACGTTCATTTGATCGGCCGCGCTCTGAGGTCAAAGGTGAGGGTCAGCCGTTCTGCACATAACGTCGTCCGTATTTTTCAATTAACGAGCGCGGAGAATTCTGCTGCACTGCCTTACGCAACTTTGTTTCAACCAAAAAGTTTATAGCTACAATTAATTTATGTCCTATTTTTCAGTAAAAAGAGTCTGCTCGCTCGCCATGCATTTGCGCTATTCGAGTGCACCACTAGTCACATTCCAGCGCTTGTGGTAGCCAATGACGTCACGACCACGTCCGGGTAGCAGGTCCTATTCATGCTCGTACGTTTATTGTTTGCCAGGAGTGCTTATAAATCGCCTACGAAAAACAACTTCACCAGTTTAATAAGTCGAGCAACGTTTTCACCTCCTAGATGTAATGTTGACGTCACACAGTATACCGCAAGCTTGCTGGAATGTGATAATTGAGCACCCTTTTTGGGGTGCTGCTGAAGAAGTCGTTTGTATGTTTCCAGACACTTTCCTTCCCCGCGTAGCGGTTACGGTTGGTAAAGGGTCTGGCTACGCGAGACTACTCCGACAATAGCTAGCCTATTCCGACAATAGCTAGCCTATTCCGACAATAACTAGCCTATTCCGACAATAGCTCTTCTCTTATGTTTATGTTTAGCTGCTTAGTTTATTTGCAAATAACCAATACAGCAATTCAGGATTTACATATGAGTTTTTCCCTTCTAAAATATATTTTATAATATTCTAAACAGGTTGTACAATTTGAGCTGATGGCCACTGTATGTGTGCATGTGTGTGTGCATATAGTGAACAAACACTGCTACAACATGACACACTTAGGCGTGACGAATAATTATTGGGAGGAATTAGTGCTAATAATTTTTTTGTCTAAGCGCTCTTATTAGTTATAATTGAAGTGTGGATAAAGCTATTAATGTGTTTTATAAGTATTTCGTCTGTGTTATTGTTAATACTATTGTTATTATTTTGTGAAGGAAGATTTCACTGAATATGTAAATAAACAATGCATTGTAAACAATGCCTGCATTGTTAGTGATAACATCATATATATATTCATTATTGTGTCTGTAATACGTAATATAATAGAATAATTTATTGAACTTCAAAATACACAATAGGAGTTTAATGATAATTTTTTCGGTGATCTTCCAAAAAATTTAATGACCATAGACAAGGTTTTTTTTTACCCCTTTGGGAACATTGCATTTCATTTGTCACTATGTTACAATTGTATAGTATCATTGATGAAATTCCACAGATAATTTTCAATTGAAGTTCAATGAAATTATACTATTTTACTGTTAGTGATGCTTTTAGCAATTGCTTGTATGTGTGTTGTTAGGGAGGTCTTCTAGCAGTGCTGGTGGCTGCTGAGTGCCAGGATTTATTTGATGGGATCATTTTAAGTTCAGCAGGTTTGGCTGTGGACCCACAGAGTGGTGCTCTAATAGAAAGAGTTTTCCCAGTAGCTTAGTATCAGCAAGTTGCTGCCAAAGTCCTCTCGTGGGTGGTTCCAAGATATGGATTGAAGGCAGTGGATAGTAACTTCATCAGCACATTACCACAGGAGGTGAGTGACATTGGTTTTAGAGTGCACGAGTGAGTGAGTGACTTGTGTTGTTAGGTTGAGGATTATGATACTGATCCACTGGTGTATCGCGACCCTCTAAAGGCCAGGTGGGCCTCGAGATGCTGACTTACATAGAAGTGACCAAGGAGAAGTTGCCCGCCATTACCAAACCTGTGCTTATTTTCCATGGTACCAATGACAACCTCGTGCCTTTCTCCTCCTCAGAATTCATCAACAAAACAATCAGTAGCAAGGACAAGAAATTTGAGGTAAAAATTAATTACAGGGTAGAGTAGATTCATGAGTTATTTTTAATTTCAATGAACTGTGACTATTTGTCCACACCAGTGGGTATTACACTATCACTTTTTACACAATAGATTGTTATATTATCCAATCCAACCCCCAACCTCCACTGTTTTAAAGGTATTTGATGGTGATTATCATGAAATTCTCAATGACAGAAACCAAGAAAGACTAGAGAACTTATCAAGGACTAGATCTTATTGCATTCTCACTAAATAGATGTTGTCATGTCTTCATTGTCACTTTCAGTATATGGGGTTGAACATTTTATAAACAAATGGAATTTGCACTTCAAATGAAAAAAAAAATTACTTTCCTTTAAAGACAGGTTTTCTTTTTTCAGCAAATGCTTTCAATGCTTCAACTCTGTCTTCAGTTGGTATTACCTATAAGAAAATAATTGAGACTAAAGAGTAAAAGAAAATTGTGAAATAAACACATCATACAATAGTTTACAGCAACAACAAATGGACATGTTACCAGATAACTCTCTGTACCTGTGCATAGCAGATTTCTTCTATCTTCAAACCAGTTTGTAAGTCTGTCTAGAAAATCAGTAACCTGAAAGTGCAATTGCTAGAGGAAGTGGTAAAAAGAGAAGATACCTGCATTCCATTATCAATGGCTGTCTTTGCCAGTCTCACTGCCAGAGGTCCCTAGAGAATGAGCAATCGGTCACATAAGATGAATTGACAATTTATTACTTATATAAATTTAAAAGCAACAATGAATTAATTAAAAATAAACGACTATTTTCACGGACACATTATTTAATTTAATCATGAGGTAACGTACATTGCAAAGTATCTGCTTGGCTATGTCCAGTGCTTTCTGGTAAGCTGCATCTCCTTCAGTGTTTTGTGGCACACAGTGCTCCACAAGACCAATCTCTGCTGCTTCTTTGCCATTTACCATCTTGGCTGTGTAAATCAGCTCTTTTGCTTTGCCTATACCAACAAGTCTAGACAACCTTTGAGTACCTCCTGTGAAAATTCATTGAAGTTGGAATCAAACAAATCAACTTCATTCAAATCTTGTAATAAATTAAAGATAACGTAACTTCTTCAACCCGCATTCAATGTCATTCAATCCAACTCGAGAGTGACCAGTAAGACAACGATGATAAATCAACAAGACATTAAGTGAGTGCGTGCATAGATGAAAGTATTTCATTCTATGCGGATTCTATTATGTCTATGACATTCATATATCCACACTATTCCTTACCACCTCCTGGAATAATTGCTAGTTTAGTTTCAGTCAATCCCATTACTGCATTGTCAGCTACAAATACACATTATGCACTTTTCAATTTATATTTCATGAAAATTCCTACCTCATCAAATTTACTACTACTTGCATGCTAAGGCAGATCTAAGGGAATAAGCTGCATCACTCCTTCCGTCCAAGCTCTCATTTTTTTTTCAGAATTGGCTGTTTCAACGTATTGTTGGCGAGCGAGCGTAGCGAGTGAGACACTTACAGAGGTAACACAATTGAAAATTGGGGATGTTTGTTTGTTTATATGTATGTTTGGACGTACGTATGTCATTTTGTACTTTGACCTTCTCGTATTTTTGTGTTAGCTCGTTGTTCGACCCCGTCCCAAACTTCACTAAACAGAATCCTCTGGTTTAGCAATCATTACTCGTATCATCCTAAAAAATGAATTGTTTACCACTTTGAATTCTTAGTAAAACTCAAAAACTTAACGGAGTTCCATTTCTATACGAGTTAGTGGCAGTGGTAAATTAATATGCTATTTGTCACAGTTATAAGCCCTACGAAACAGTATTTGCTTGAAAATTCTTTGTGCACTAGAGTAACCACGAAGGTAAGCCTTGTGTAGGTATGTTCAGTTGTGTGAAAGTATTGTGCCTTTACTTAGCTAAAGAATATCACAAAGAAAACATGTAAATAATGCTACTTGTTTTTGTTGCTTTTTTTTTTTTCAATTCTAACTGTTGCAGGGAGTGGTTACTATGGCATTGAATCCCCTTTACCATATACATGTAATTTAAACTTGACTGTTTTTAGTAGCTTGAGTGTTGAAGTTAAAATTAATCGTTTAACAATAGTGTACTTTTAGGCTCGCTCGCCACTTGTGCTCAAGCACATCACTAGTAATAATGCACATAATGTTAGTGTGCTTGATTATGTGATTCAGATTCATTTGGATGGTTCAATGCTTGAGCAATTCAGATCATGTCACTGGCCCTACTCAAGTAAAGAGTAGCATTTACTTCATTTTATAAATTTAGTCAATCAGATAGTTAAATTTGACTACCATATGAGTAATGTTCACTCATTTAATAGTAACAATCTTTCCAATTTTTTTTGCAAACTTTTTAATTTATTTTCTGTTTAAAGTCGTAAGAAAATGACACTATAGTGAAAACAAAACAAAAACAAAAAACAATCTTAGCCATTCATTTATCTGCACATTTGCTTTGTAGAATAATTTTGTAGAATAATTACCAGCAAAACGTTAAAAAAGAGCCCCTGAATTTTCTAAAACAGCCTGACTAGACCCTTTACCAGTTTACTTACCAGCAATTCTTATATCAGCCGAGAGGCTGATTTCAGTTCCTCCTCCGTAGGCTCCACCATCCAAAGCAACAATGCAAGGCATAGGCAAATTACCAAAATCTCCAAACATTTTTCGCCCTTTCGAAACAAGGGGACCAACCTCTTCTGGTTTAATAGTTGCACGTTCTTTAAGATCTGCACCCGCACAAAATATGCCTGGGACTGCACTTCTAAGAATAACTGTCCTCACATCATTATTGTATCTCACACTTTCTATATGCTCTGTAAACTAGAGAGTCATAGCAGATCAAACATAATACAGTATCAAATGAATAACATACCAAACGAACAACGTTCCTACTAAGTGCATTTTTCGCTGCAGGACGGTTAAATGACATCACAGCAATACCTAAACATGTCAGATATACAGCACAGCTTGTCACACACACACACACATACACACACACCTTTACAATCATCCTCCAATAATTCTAGCGTGAAATCATTATTGCTGGGTGAGGATAAGGACATCCCCAGGATTCTCCTAGAAATACCAATAACGGATCTACTTATAGCGAGCATAATGAGCAATTTCATCAGAACTCTCACCAGGTCGCGGCACCTACTGTTAGCACGGGTGCTACGAAAACAAGCAACTTCTACCACGGGTGCTCGTGCGGTGTTTCTCATGGTAGCTTGCTCCGCCCACTGATGCACGCACCCCTGTTACTAAGGGAGGCGATTACTGCCAAAAGTGAGCCATCCCGCAGTTCTTATCAAAGAATTCTTCTGATTGGTCACCCTAGCCCTAGCCGAGCCCTAGCCCTCGCGCGGCGCTATAATTGGTCACATGATTTGATTAACCAATGAAATGAGTTCTTTGATAAGAACTGCGGGACTGTAGCCAAAAGTGGACGTCTGGGGGGGGGGGGTGCGCGTTGTATTTGGACGGGTGGTGCGCGTTGAATTTGGAGGTGGTGCGCGTTGAATTTGGAGGGCCGGGGATGCTCGTTGCATTTGGAGGGGTTCATCGTGCAATTATGGAGGGGGTGCAATTGGAGGGGGTGCACCATGGATTTAGGAGGGAGTGCACGGTGCAATTGGAGGGGGTGCACTGTGCAATTGGAGGGGGTGCACCTTGCAATTGGAAGGGGTGCACCATGCATTTATATAGGAGGGGGGGGGGGGGGGGGCATATACATTGGGAGAAAGGGTGGTGTTTATAACCTGTGGGAGGGGTCGGAGAGAAGGAGCTGAGGGGTGGAGTAGGTCAACCACTCTCTTAAAAAAAAAGCAAAAAACTGAAGACAATCCCACAGTTGATTATCAAAACTAGTATTGTTTAGACCTTAAATGTACTGGATTCTTCTTACTATTGTACATCACTGGAATACAAATTGAAGCCACAGTAACGATGACGGTGCCTTCTACAGGCTATTTATTAGTTACATACACTGCTAGTGCTAGAACTGTTTTACAGACGACCGGGTTGTAAAGAGCCGGCACAGAACTAGGGTTGAGTTGAGGAACGACAAGGAATGTATTTAGTATATGGAGGATTATATATATATATATATATATATAATCTTAATTATTGTGCAGTTATCAGAAGACTGAAGTATGTCCAAGTACCTCTACTTTTCTAAGTAACCCAGTAGTAATTGAAGACAATGAAGAGGTCTGTGAATTAAATTATTATAATTAGAGATATTATTAATTTTCTTGTTGAAATGAGTCTAAAAGGAGAGGATGAGTCATGAATGATTAATGACATAGATATCACATATAAAGAACACATTATTAGATCTGCATGCTTGGAAAATATTAATTCTTCCTTATCTGTCTGTTTAGAGAGGGAATGGCAAGTTGGAAGATGAACTGTTGTTGGAGTATGTCAAAGAAATAATCAAGAAAGATTTAACAGCTGAACCGGAGTGAGTGTGTTCAGCAAGCTTTTTAAAATTCATATTTAGCCTTTGTAAAGAAAATTGACATGCTCATACAATGAGAAATATTCTTTTTATTTTTTCCTAAGGAAAAGGTGTACAATTGTGCAGTACTGCATGCTAAACTTTGATGTATACCTAAAGACATTGTAGATCACTGAGTGAATTAATCCAACAATTGAAGAAGACAGTCAAAGAGGAGGTTTTTCATTTTATGTCAGGAGAGAGCATGTACTGTAAGATACTTTAAAACGTATGTCTGAACCAACTTTCAAATGCTATCAAAGTATTGAGGTAAGAAGTTACATAGATGATGTAATTTTAAGTTATGAAATTGATTGGCATTTTATAGGTTTGCTTCATTGGAGAAGATGGTTGTGATGGTGGGAGTCTAACTCGTGAATTTTTTTACTATTTTGGCAAAGAAGATAGCAGAGAAGTATATGGATATGGGGATATTTAGGCACAATGCTTTAGCTATTCAGGTACACAAATGTAGTTTACTTTACATCAAAAATAAATTACTATTGTCGTTATTATTATTGTTGTTGATGTTGTTGCCTAGGATAATGTTTTTTGCCGACTGGGACAGATTGTTGGCATGTTTTTTTCTCTCCAGGGATGTGGTGGATTTCATCTTTTATCCTCATCAATTTTTAACTACTTATCGGGAATGCCTATTGCTGACATTATTGTGGATACTGCTGAAGCTGGTGATCCAGAAATCAGAATATTCTTGTTTGAGGTAATTATGTGTAATGAGTTAGCTGCATGTATTAGTTAGAGTGTTCTTTCACGTTATGTTTTAATCAAACTGATTTTGTTCCATCTTGTTCATTTGCAGCTACTTAAATGTAATACTGAATTGGAATTACAAACTATAATGGATTCAAACTTCACTACTTTATTAGAGTGTGGGGTTTACCAAGTCTTCAGCCTGTATTATATTAGGTGATAAGTCTGAAACGATTCAAGTAATCACGTAATTCTTCGATCTAAAGCTGAGTTTGATCACTTTAGTGATGGCCTTGCTTTATGTGGAGTACTACAAGCTATTAAGTGCCACTCATCGCTAACACGAAGTTTTTTAACTATAGATGGGTGTCAACAGCTCACATCAGGTAGTGAGCTATGTATGCGCATGAAATTATGTCTGATAATGTAAAATTAGTAATGCATGTGTATGCTTTTTGAATGAGGTAATCTTAAAGTTGTTCAAGAAAGTGAATTATTCAGAGGAAGGAACTAATTCTCGAAGGAAAGAAGAAGATACTTTTTCTTTATTTGTAGATTACTTGGACAAGTGCGAAAACTGTAAGTATAAGATTAAATGATATTAATTTTATTTTATCCCTGTATATGTCAATTTTATAAGATTGCTTCTCAACAACTGATTTACACCAAAGGAGTTGAAGATGAGAAAAGTAAGTTGTGAGTGTGTAACTATTTATTATTATTCTTTTATGTAATTAGCTACTCTCTTTTTAATTTTATTTGTGGCTGTATGACTGTTTACTGGCAGATCCTCCTGTAACATTGGAAACTGTTCTTGCTTTCTTTACTGGTTCTGAGGAGATTCCTCCACTAGGGTATGGGTCTTATAGTATGCCAAGTATAAGGTTCGACCAGAATCAGTCCATTCCAAAGGCATCTACATGTGCTATAGAACTCACTCTGTCAGCTAAATATTATGATCAACCTGCCAAGTTTAAAACTATTATGGATACTGCCATGCTCTGCCATGGTGGATTTGGATTACCTTAATTTGCTCAATTTCATTACTAACTCATCATGTTTTTAATTGTTCTTTATTTCTTTCACCTAATATTTTCTGTTAGAGTGATTTGATTTACCACATTAATATACATACCAATTTAATTTAAATTTCCTTTGAATTCTGAATAACTATAATTTTATTTTTTCTGGAGATCAAGACACTTTTCTTGAGCAACTCAACTATCATACTGCATCAGAAACAATTAAAAAATGTAGACTATTACCTACCAACCTACAAATTTGAAGGGAAGGGAAGGTGCATCCACTGCTGAGCATATTAAAATTCATTAATTCCCTTATGGAATTGCCTCTACTTTTCCGGCAAAGTTTTTCGCCAATGCCTATGTTAATTACAGTGAAGTGCTTTCTGTAAAACCAGATTGAAAATATTTGAGGAGGCAATGGCTTCCCCTGCCTCCATGCTAATTATTAATGCTGTTTAAATTCCAGAATTTCTTAGTTTTAGTTAATCATGCTAAAACAATATCTAGAAGGCTCAGTTTTAGTTTTTTCCCCTCTTTCTCCTTGAAGATTTAACTAGTTAATTTTTAGAATTTCTACTATCAATTGACTTAGTTTTGGTTAATTTATGTATGAGACTCCAAGTAGTGCATGTGCCTTTCCCAAAAGAACTTCATAGCTAAAGAGCATATTTCTATCAAATCTTGGGCATATATAAATAAAGTATGATATTTTTTTTTAGAAATTAGAGAACGTTTACTTGATGGCAATTTATACCTTCATTAAATAATGACATGACTCAATGCAAATTGGTTAAAATAAAAAATTGCTTAGTTTTAGTTGTTATCATCTATTATTTACTGTTTTGTAAAATGTTAAGTTTTTTTTTCATGTTCTCTACAGCTTAGTTTTAGTTTTTCTTACCATAAGTTAGCTAATACACCAAAACTAAGGGGTTTTGGTTTTCTTTTTAGTTAACTAAAACCACACTACTGGCTAGTTATGGCCCGGGGTGTAGAAATAAATTTGTAATGCAAGATAACAATTTGAGATCCAGAAACCAATCACATTCCTCTAGGACAACAATTGATATAAGCATTCAAAAGCTTGATTGTAACGATCTATTCCATAGTTTTCACTTGGGGACAATGGTAACACTGTAGATGTCAAGCATGTCCACATATCTGGAGTGAGAGTGGTCACCACTTCAGGAACAGTCCAGCTTCTTCATTGTCATATACATTGGGACCATTCCAGTCAATGACATACCAAGTTGATTCTTCCTAATAACAAAATAATAGTAATAATTACAATAATAATAATAATAATAATAATAATAATAATAATAATAATAATAATAATAATAATAATAATAATAATAATGGACAATGTGATAACTACAGAGTTTAACTAAACTTTAATTTTTAATTTTTTGCAGCTACATTGCTCATGAAACATTTCGACAAACAAAGGCATTAATAATGTAGCTCAGTTAGCTACCTCCTTTAGCTGATCACTTTCTAGTAAAGTATTACACAATCCACTAATCCACAACTGAAGTGGTAACAAATGTTGCTCTGTTGAAAGTGGATGGTTATTCGAAAGCTTCTAGAAATTGCTGCAGTGAGTAATTACTTCATGGAATAAAAATATAGTGCCAAGTAAACAAGAAAATCTGACTGTTAATATCAAGCTATCCTATATCTTTCATGTGATAGAATAGATGGTAATATAGACTGGCACAACTGCAAAAAAAAACATCTCGCCAGAGGCATTCTATTCTTTGGTTGTGAACTGAACGTCCAGCTATAAAACTTCCATGAGAAGTCCACTCAATGGATCTATTCATAAAACTAAACTAGCCACTCCAGCATTTTCACCACCCCTGTCACCTGGAACTCTGCTAGGGAGACCTAACTGTTCGACAGCGTTCATTAATAGTTCAAGAACTGTTTCTGACCGATTGTTATCACATGCTTTGAGATAGATAATACGTCGAGATTATCCATCTATACATCCACAGATTACAATCCTCCACCTGTATCAATAAATATCAATCAAATTTTAACAGCTAACTAGTTATGTACTTGAGCACAAATGGCGAGCGAGCCTAAAGACTGTACTATTTTTATATGAATGATTTTGACTTCTAACACTGAAGCTACTGAAAATAAGGTCGATTTTTTAATTACGCATACACGGTAAAGGGATTTCAGTGCCATAGTATAATAAATCAAAAGAAAGAAAAGAAAATTTGACTACTGAGTAACAACTCGCTGCAACTGTTTGAATTGAAGGGGAAAAAAACAACAGCAAAACAATACACGTTATTTAAACGTTTTCTTTGTGATATTCTTTAGCTAAGTAGTGGCTGTAAAGCACAATGCTTTGACATAACTGGACATACACCAGGAACATTTACAGTTTTGGGCTCTAATGGTAAGCCTCATGTAGTCAGACTTTTTCCATCTGAGGATTGTTCCTGCCCTTCTAGGAGTACTTGCTACCATCAGATTGCTGTGAAGTTAAGTTTGAGGATTAACGTTGCCGAAGAAAGGAAAACCATTAATTAGCCCTAAGTGCGCATGCGCGAATGGGTTACAGTAGTCACTTTGTCTGTGTTTGTTGCTATGGAGAGAAGTAATCGCGAATATTATTGGGCGAAGTATGGCATGTCACAAACTCCATGTGAAAATTTAATTTTTCCAACTAATTTTCATGCCACTCTACCTAATGATTTAGATCATGCAGAAATATGTCATGTGGACAGAAATCATTATGATGTAGTAATCAGTGCGGTGGATAGTTCCTCTTCCAAAGACTGAACCTTACAATGGTACTGCTTCTTCCTCTCAAGCCCTGAACTCTATTATTATTGATTGATTTTTTTTATTGCTACAATAACTTTGAAATATTTGACTTTGAATTCTACAATAATTTTAACGATTTTATTGTAATGCTAGACACTACATGAAAAGAAAAAAAAACAGCTCCTCATAATCAGAGGTAAAATTGTTACACTTCAGAGGCTGCCTAATTTGATTTGGTGTTTGGAATTGAAATATCAAGCAATAATTATAATCTAAGTTTTACAATAAGTACATATAGCTATACACATGTAATCAGAAAATCGTGAGAGGTCAATCCAGAATGGTTGCCAAAACTGACCACACCCTTTTAATTGGTAGTGCTATTTCTCTTGAGCAGCTAAGCTACCAATTTCATTACAATGCAGTGGAGTAGGAAGTGGGGTGCCACTGGCCCCTCCAATAATTCTGAAGGGGGGCCTGGCCAACCAATATTTCCACCTGCTTATATTAAATTAGACAATTTACACCCATGACAAGTGATCGTTATAGTTAAATTACAGATATGATGTACAATTACAGGTTGTATGTAAAAGTTAGCAATTACTAAATCAGTTACTAATAATTATGCTAGTTTAGATGCATCACCTTCATTTTAAGCAGCCTGTATAAAGTTTGGCTAAAAAAAAGCTTATAGTGCAGCAGTCTTATTTTTTCTTCCAATTTGAAAGCACGCTGCTTGAAGAGTGATGTTTTACTAAATTTGTAGATCATAAGTTTGCAACACTCTTTATAGTAAAATATCAGTATACTTACGTTTACCATGCTAGTGTTTCAGGTTCACCATAAACAGTAAGTTTACACAAAGTAAATTGTCAGTACACCATCAGTATATATAATATAATATATATAGTAAACTGACAATGATCAAGCAGTGGGTGACTCCAAGCTAAATGCACAAGTACATTTTGGCCTCAGCAGCAAAATCTTAATATAGTATACTTTGTACATTAAAAACAGATAATCTAAAATACTGTTTAAATGATAAGACTAGAGAGTGTTAAACATCACCTAAGCTAACATGTTTATGCTATAACAGCTTTCAATAATTCTTCTCAACAGCATGGTTTGTATAGGGTATTGTTTGTTTTGGAACCACGGTTGAGATGAGTCACATTAACATTTTTGAAGGGGGACCGAGCAGAGGGGGGGGGACCAATTATCGTGTGACAGCACCAGACATTGAGTAACAACCCACAAAGATGCTTATCTGTAACAGATCTGACCGTGTGTGGTTGACCTTTGAGTATAGGGTGATGCACAATAGAGGGATTGTGGAATGTGCTTTGGTTGCTCATTGGAATGAGAATGCATGTGAAAAGGTCACTATTGGATGGTATTTAATTAGAAATGGCATAACTTGGATCCAAAATTAGCTATGACTGACCAAAGTGATGTATCTTTTTAACCTAACAGTTGTAAGTTCATAAATAATATTTATGAGCATACCAGAAGTTCTCTACATGGTAACAATTAACAGTAAATGTTTCTATGGGTGAAATCAATGAGTACATACATACATACAAACATATATACATACAGATATGTACTGTGGTGTGTGTGTGTGTGTGTGTGTGTGTGTGTGTGTGTGTGTGTGTGCTTGTAGGGCCAATTTGCTATTGGTTTCCATGACTTTGATCTTCAACCATGCCATGAAACTACTATTGAAACATTTCACATTACAACATTAACTAAATGAAGAGCTAGAAAACTCACTCAGCATCTTTTACGATACATTCATTTGTAATTATTCAATAATGAGTTTATTTTTCAAAATCTGTATAATATTTCACTCTCATTACATATTTTTTGTATTAAACTTATTGTATTTCAGAGTGGACTTGTAAGTTGAAACAACTTGCATGCAGCTCCTTGCGGTTGGTAAAGGGGTCAGGTACGCAGGAATTGGAAATTTTATTATTATTATTGTTATTTCAAAAGGGGGAGATAAGATGATGGAAGACTAGTTGAAGTCCACCACTCATTGATACACTCCCCCTCCTACAAAAAAAAACAACAACAACAAGCCTCACTGATAGTCTCGCGGGCCAGATCCAAACATTCCGCGTTTTCCAGCTCATCGCACGCGCTTCTCAGTACGGTCGCGTGAGGGGTGGCTTGCGAGACTACCTCCTCACTGATCTGAGCACGTACAAACCAACCAATCTGTCTTGGAGAGAGTATTTGGGGTGTGGCTGAACAGGACAGGAGATTCTGCCGAACTTCGGTGCCACGGAAACTTGAGAAGTATGGTCAGACTACAAGCCTCACTAGATCTGAATAAACTAGGGCTGAGTCTAAAGGATGGCTTCCCTGAAACAAAGCATGTAAGTTGACTAGACCAGCTAATCTAGCTGAGCTAGCTAGATGGCTACCATTGCATTGTAGGGTGTTTATTTTGCTTTTTTTTTTTTTTTTTTTTGTATATGAAATTTGCTAGGACTGTATACAAATTTCTGGGTAATTAAAAATTTTTTAAAGGTATTTGTGGTAGTGCTAGTTACCTGAAACAATGTTCTTCTCAGACTTTTTTGTTGTCAGTGCATATGCTGCGATACTGTTCTTATCATTTTGGTTCTATAACAGCAGTAGTGATTACTGCTAGTGATGAGCTTGAGCACAAATGGCGAGTGAGCGATGTAGTTAGGTTGTTACAGTATTGTTATATGATTAATTTTAACTTCTAACACTCTAGCTTCTAAAAAACAGTCGAGTTTTTGTATATTCGGAAAATTGGTTTCAATGTCGTAGTATCCACTCGCTGCAAATATTTGACTTCAGGCATTTATTAGGAATTACCGCACAAGTTTTAACCTAACAGTATATTAGAACCCGTTGCTATATTGTTACTAGGTGTACTAACTTGGTAAGTGTGCACTATTTTTTGCCTTTAGGTATATAAACTGTGCATACTAACCACCCTTGGGGTATTGCTATTTTTGAGTTTGAGTTTAATAGAATAGGCCGGATAAAGCTGTGTGAGGCCTGGATATGATATGTGAGGGCCTACTACCCTCTCATATCCCACCTTTCGGGACAACTCTCCTGCTGACCGCTCATACACAGGAATTTACCACAGCTAGCTGCTTAACTGTTTACGCAGAGCAGAGCAGCCCAGGGTGTAGAGTTAGATCTGGAGATAACAGCTGGCAGCTACAATGCTAAAGTAAACCTGCCAGGCGTGCTTCAATTGAATTTTAATTGAATTTTAATTTTGGGCCGGAAATTCGCTTGACACCGTGTGGGTAAACGGGTTCTAAAATAGTTAGAGCATGCGCTCAGGTACTGGTGGATTTAGTGCACAAAGCCCTCGGGCCTACGGCCCTTGGGCTTCAGTGCACTAAATCCACCAGTACCTAAGCGCGTATGCTCTAACTATTACTTAAGACATGCATACTGCTGTAGCAGCTGTGTAAAGGCAGCTAATATAATGTTAGTAAAATGTTTACTTTGTGCTATTCTTTAGCTAAGTCGAAGCTATAACGCTCTCACACACTTGTTCACTGGACATACCAACACAAGACTTACCTTTGTGGTTTGACTATTGGACAATGGATTTCAAGTAAGAACAACACTGTTGCTAGGGCGTACACTATGAAAAATAGTGCATTAACTAGTCACCGCCACTAATTTGAATAGAAAAGGAGCTCCATCCAGTAAGTTTGTAAGTTTTAACTGCACTCACTAAATAATTCTAAGCGGTAGACAATTTCATTTCCCATCCCAGGATGATACGGGTAAAGATCGATAAACTAGAGGGTTCTGTTTAGTGAAGTTTGGGATGAGGTCGGCCGCCAAACAAATACAAAAATGTGAAATGACATATGTACGTCCAAACATATATAATATAAACAAACAAATACCCCTGATTTTCAATTGTGTAACTCCTGATAATGTCTCGCTCGCTTTGCTCGCTCGCCAATAATTCTTCAAATTAAGTATTACGGTGTACAATGTGAAAATTCTGATTAATCAAATATGATGTCACATGTTTCATAGGACAAAGTAGGTCTTTAGCAATGACTTTGTAGAATCTCCAGGCATCACTACTAACAGTGCAGTTTCTAAAATCACTTAGAACAGAGCGTGACTAAATACGTCAATTTGATTGGTTTGTTGCTTGAATCTAATTCACTTAGAATCATGCCCAGCAGTACTTAGAAAACACTCACCCACGGTTACAGTTGCGACTTATTGCCAAGAAACAATAATTTTTACGTTTTTTTACTGGTTTTGTGAAGCTGTGACAATTTTATTAGTTTGATAATAAGTTACATTGATAGTTTGTTTAATTATTATTAAGTATATAGCTTTGATACATAGATTTGTGATAATTAGCTAATTTGGTGAAAGTTGGAAGTGGAATGGTGAGATTAGCTACTAAAATTGTCAATTCAGTAGTAATTCCTCGGTATTTGGTCCAATCTTACCAAATTCTGTGGCAATATTTCATATCTTCCCTGGTCTTTTTAGACATGCATGTTTTTCTGGCTTCTTCGACTTCTTTATGTGATTTTGGCAGGGCAAATCGGTTGGTTAGGGGTATTGTAAATGACTTGATTACTAGAGAATTCTTCATGTGAGCTGCACTGAAGGAAAATCTTATCATAATCCGGATCTAAATCAAAGTCGTCACTCTATTCTTTTTGCATTGTTGTTAATTCTAGTTTGCCTTCTTCCTTACAAATTCCCCATGCTGAACACCAAGGTTCACCCAAGCAAGATGAGTGGTTACAACATTGGGTATATTCATTAGTTACTTCTGTTCCATCACTTTAGTACAGTTTTAGCATATCCTCTTGTTCTAAATAAGTTAGAGTGCGGTACCATAGAAGTCTGTGGGATTTAGAAACCCTCAGGTTCTTAGTAGTGTCCTTGCTATGCTTGGACCCTACAGCCCCAGGAGCCTTCAAGTTTCTAAATCCCGCAGATTTCAAGGTACCACACTCTAACTATTATTTAGAACGTTTAAACATTACCACTTACACTGTAAAATTATGTGATCACTCTTATCTCTAGTGTAACAGCTAGGGAACACAACAGCTAGTTATGATCAGTTAGGTGGTGCATTTACAATGGAGCTGCCCAGTATTACAGGAGGGCAGATTATCAGCAGTAAAGGTTTAATAAACTGTGAGAGTAGTATCATGCAGTAGTCATTAACGACGTACATAGAAGCTAAAATCCTGAAATACATATACACTTGCTTATAGGAGGAGTGTATTGAAGATGTAAGGTTTATGCTAATGCTTGAAGGATGTGTTGATTATGCTGACAGTTTGTAGCCACTTGTACTACTGTAGTTCAGGAGCTAACAGAATCTTTACATTGTCTGACTTAGTGTGCCAATAAAATGTCCCTCATAGCAGCACACTCAGAAAGGTGTTGTGCTGATAGTAGCTACTGCTGATAGTAGCTACTGCTGATAGTAGCTACTGCTCTAACTGTGCACAAGTAGTAGCTCAGATACAGGGTTGGAAATCTTACATTAGTCTCAAACTCAGTCGTATGTCTTATAACTCTGTGTGTGTGTGTGTGTGTGTGTGTGTGTGTGTGTGTGTGTGCAGGTGTATCAGATAGTGAAGGATATTTTGGATCATTCATTAGTTGCTAATTTGTATGTAGATCAATGGCCTGAGTATACTACTATAATAACACAGGAATTCAGACCACGCCTCTCAGAGGTAAGAATATTTCTTATATTAACCATAAGTTGACTTGTGTGTTAGGGTTACTCTTGTACTTTAAATTATTATTAACTAGCAAGTACCCCGCCACATACTGGCACTTGACGTATTGCAGAGTTAGAATGCAGTAGCCTAAGTTATTTTATTCGTGGCTATCATTCTCTATAGTTGGTTAAGGTTTGATCAGTTTCCCTCTCCTGCTCTATTTATTCCTGAACTATCTCATTTCTGTATCCCCACCTTTCTTTTTTCAGCTCTTTCTTCTTGAGTCATGGAGTCCTTTCTCCTCCTTTGTCTACCTCTCCTGCTTCTGAATTTTTCTGTCCTTCTGTCATGATTGTGGACTTAGGCTTTGTGAAATTTTTGGCTTCTTTTTCTACTTTCACCTTTCTTTTTGAAACTTACTCCGCCTTCACTCGATGATTCGATTTCACCTGCTTTTTAGTACAATATTAATCGTTCCCTTTTTGCCTTCACTTTTGTACTTTCTTCTTTTTATTACACCACCCTTCCTTGTCGATTCACTGGCTAATTAATCACTTTTTTTTTTGCTTTCTCTTTCACACTTTAGCCTTCCTTTTGAAGCCTACACCACCTATCCTCATCTATTCCACTTGCTTTTAGTTACAATTATAGTAATTACTTTCTACTGAATGTTACAACACTTTACCCATTCTCCTGTTTCTCGGCCACTCTCGTTTTCTTTCCATTTTTCCATTTATTGTTTTACCGCGTTAGGTCGCAAATGAATAGAGAACTTGCATGATGACATCATGTATATGCAGCCATGCCCATTTATGGTATCACTGACCTGGTGAGCGAGCCTAAAACTACACTATTGTTAAATGATTGGTTTTAACTTCTAACACTCGAGCTATTAAAAAAAGTCGAGTTTTACATTATGTATACGGTAAAGGGGTTTCAATGCCATAGTAACCACTCCCTGCAACTATTTGAATTGAAAAAAAAAGTGCAACAAAAATCAAGTCACGTTATTTAAATGTTTTCTTTGTGATATTATTTAGCTAAGGAGTAGTTATAATGCACAATACTTTCACACAACTGGACATACCTACACAAGACTGACCTTCGTGGTTAGTCTAGTGGACAACGGATTTTTAAGTAAATACTGTTGCTAAGGGCTTATAACTATGACAAATAGCGTATTAACTTACCACTGCCACTAACTCGAATAAAATGGAACTCCGATAAGTGTTAGAGTTTTAACTGCAACTGCAGAAGAATTCAAAACGGTAAACAATTCACTTTCTAGGATGATATGGGTAATGATCGATAAACCAGAGGATTCTGTTTAGTGAAGTTTGGGACGGGGTCGAACACCGAGCAAAAACAAGAATATGAGAGGGTCAAAGTTCAAAATGACATACGTACGTCCTAATAAATATATAAACAAACAAACATCCCCGATTTTCAATTGTGTTACCCCTGTAAGTTTTTTTTTAAATGAATGGAATTCACTCCTTCTGATAACCATTGTGCAAAGCATTTTAATGGTGCATTAAAGTGTGATATGTCTGCTGCTATTCCATTTATTATTCCTTTGATTCCTCATCCAAAAAACTAGGAAGAGACCTTAGCCCAGAGATGGTAATTCTCCATAAAAACGAAAAAACAAAAACAAAACAACAACAATAAACAAAAATAAACTAAAACAAACAAAAAAACAACAACTGAAATCAGTATAAATGCAAATGAGAACATTTCTCTCAGTTTAGAGATAGAAAACTAAAAAAAAAGTGAAAGGTCATTAGTTCTAGAAATTGAAGAAAAAGTTGAAGTTTAGTTTAAAGAGGTTTGCAGAGAGTGATGAAGATAGTAGGTTTTATATCCTTTTAAAAAAAGTCACACCTTAGTCTATACAAAACCACACATAACTCATCCATTGGTGAGTTGAATATGCCTCATTTCAGTACATTTTCAGGAGTTTCGGAATCCCAATAGTTAAGCTGACCAGCTGCATAAAGTAAGAGTTTGTACCGAGTTCCTTCACATTGTTTTTGGCAGACATTACTTCAGTTCATAAGCCAGCTTCAGTTTTCTTGGAGGATTACCATCTCTTGGCTCAGGTCTCTTCCTAGTTTTTGGATGAAGAAGCAAAGGAATAATAAATGGAATAGCAGCAGGCATACCACACTTTAATCCATCATTGAAATGTTCTGAACAAACACAATGGTTATCAGAAGGAATGAATTCTTTTCTTTTAAAATAATTTGTCCAATTTATCTTTCATTAATAATAGCTACAAACTTCATTTTCTGTAGACCCTTTACCAATTTTTCTACTGTTTGATCAGGAACTTATACAGTAATCAAAAGATGCCTAAAAGACTTCCCTTTCCGATTGGTGAATTAAAAATAGCTACAAACTCATTTGCTGTGGACCCTTTACCGATTTTCTACCGTTTGATGTACAGTAATCAAAAGATGCCTAAAAGATGCCTAAAAGACATCCCTTTCCGATTAATGAGTTAAAAATAGCTACAAACTGTGGACCCTTTACTGATTTTTCTACCGTTTGATCAGGAGCTTATGGCTTCTTGTTTTACAGTATTCATATTTTAGCCATTATAGGGCAGAGGAAAGTAAGGACAGATAGTTAGCTACTCATACAGCCATTTTCCCTTGGGCTAAAGCTGAAGAAAGTAATGATGAAGCCTCAGGGAAGCCTGCATAATCAAGCAGTACTATGTCAAGTAGGAATGGAAGTCTACCTACTACAGGTACTAGTAGGAAAGGGTGATGAATCTATAAAGTGTTAGGAGTGTGAGAGCAGCAAGCAAGAGAAGGTTTGATCCAGTTTATTGGAATATTAGAAGTGACTGTCATACTATTATTTGTTGAAACCACTTATTTACCTGTTTTAAGTTGGATTGTATTCTTTTATAACCTTATTTTACATTAAAATACTTTCTTCATATTATATAATTATATGAGTGGAAAAGAAAAGAGAATAGTTTCTTTTTCATGAAAATTGGTTTAATTTCAAACAACAAAAGAATAACCACATGTAAAATCTTGGTATTTAGTTGCCAGGGAACCAAAACCGCATTGTCATGTCCATTAAGTCCACACAGCTTTCTATTAATAAAGTTGTTAGGGAGTTTATGAAATAATATAAAAAATTGTACTGTTGATTTGCCTGTTCAAAATTCCTGGAAAAATGAAAGGTGAAATGGAAAACAAAGTTGTGGGTGTTAGAGAAAAGGAAAATGTTGAATAAAAAAGCTAGTGTTTGAAAAGTTGCTATAACCTGAATGCCAGGAGAAACAAACAAACAAATTGTTTACAGTTGCTATTAAAGGACAGTGTTATTTACTATTTCTCATGTTGCTGTACCTGGAATATAGCACCCTGTTTCACTGTTTTGTCCACTGCTTAATTTGAACAATCGCAAGAAATGGACAGGTATTGCTAAAATTTCCCTCATTTCAAATAATTTTGGCCTCTATACATGTTTTAAAAGGGTTACAGGACAATAGATGAAAATTTTAATTGGCGTATTAAGTTCAGTTCTCTAGAATAGTATCAACCTAAGGACACAATAAAAGCCAGTTTAATTTCTTACTTTAATCTTTCTATGAGCATGCATTGCACCTCTCATGTGTGTTCAATACAGGATATTATGATACTGACATTGATACAAAATACTATTGTATAAAACTATTGCACAATTCACAGGGGCAGATATAGGGGGGCTCGACTGGTGTTGTACAAGCCCCCTTTTTCAGAATGAGCCCTCATTTTTAGCTAGTCTATTTCTTACCGATAAAAGTATAATACCGATAATATAGCAGACCAAGCTCTTAGTATGCAAAGCTGAGCAAGTATAACATTACAGAATAGTATTGTATTTAGTGGTTATTCAATTCTTCTTCATGGTTGAATTATAGCTATGTAGCTACTTTCAATATTGAATGTCTTTGTAGTTTCATTTTTTCTCATGAAATCAGTTTTTATTTTTTTCATGATTAACTTACCTATTCACTCATTTTCACAAAAATATTTTTGTAAACTTGTTTTGTTCTTAGTTTTAAATTTTCCTTCCTGATTGTAGCTGTTCTTTGTGTCAATTCTAGACAGTTAGATTATATAATGCTAATTATTGTATTAAAATATTATCATGTAGGAAATACAATATATACAGCATTTTCCAAGTAACGCTCACTATATCACCACTTCTTGAAAAGAGCTCCCCAATAAAAAAAATCCTAGATCCGCCTCTGAATTAAACATGTAAACACAATCACATCATGTTAGTTAAAGTAGACATTAGCTTTATAACCTGACCATCACCAATCTGAGTCTACCCTAAGGAGGCTTCATCTACATTAGCACTTACTTGTATTACTTTTTTGTAGCATGCAGATATCAGAATTTATACTACTAATAAAGACAAGATTATGCCACTGCTTACAGAGGAAGGACTACTAGACAACACTGGAAAATGGCAGCTGATACACTGTAGGTATATAACGTTTTTGTGATTTTTTAGAGTGTTTTTAGAAGGGCTTGATTTATTCAATTGTTGGCAGTTAGGAATGACATCATTAGTATGCTATTGGATGAACTGAAAATCTATTCTGTAAACAAAATGCTCATGACAGTCAAGTCCGTTCCTGTTTTAGATTTATAATCATATTTTTATTTCAAGTATATCAGTTGTGTATTTATAAACTAAGTCTGTCTATACATTTTATATTTTTGTTGGCGTATTTAAAGTTATGATGTTTTTATAAATGTTCCTCAGTGACCATACATATTTGATTAGATTGCTGAGAAAGGCAACAAATATTGTCCTAGTTGGATTCAAAGTTTAATTTAAAAAATGATAAAGAAAATCTTAGTAGATTTCCGTTTGTAATCTTTGCAGACTTTTTGAATGAGAAGGACTGTGAAGCAGTTTCATTACACTTGTTAGATGCTCTCAAAGTCCACCCAAAAACTAGGGACAAAACTTCTGCTTTAATATTTGATTATGAGGCATATGATATTAATGAAGACTCAGGCACCTTGCCTGTTGCGTAAGTTAAATGTTCCTACCATTGATACACTTTGTAGAATATTTAGAGCATGAGGATTGGAGAGGGAGAAATTGAAACGCAAAGGTGGGGGATTGAGTTGAGAATTCAAGCCAAAAATAATTAATAGCCAAGATTGAAGAAGGAATTGTCTATTTGGTCCCATAGCTACCTGAAAATAGTTAAGAATAGGTAAAGGTGGGACCAGGATGGTTGAATTGACTTATATTTGTAGCTAGGCATTAAATACTAAGATAAGTTTGTGTTTCATTTTTGCATATTTGTTCTCCTGATACCAGTAGACTTATCTTGATTTATTCTCTAGGAACTTGCCTCCCGAGTATTACATCAAAACTATTCCACTGGAAACAGCAGAGTTTGTAGCTAAGCACTGGATCCCAGCAGATGTGGAATATCCTCTACAAATTAGGACTAAATTCTTTGAAGACATCTTCACCCATTTTATTATGCTAGGAGTATATAGCTTTAATGGTCACCCTGACTACCCAATAGCGTGGGTAGGATTGAAACCAGGCAAGTACTATAAGGGGAGGATTCACACACCACTTCTACAAACTGTGAACAAATGAAGTAACTGTGAAAAGGAGGAATGCTGGGATGATATTTTATTCATACATATTATTATACATGCATACATACATACATACATAGGCAGGATGTTAATTGCTAATTAACCAGACTTCTCTCATGAGAAAATGTCTAACATATCATATATGTGATGATAATATGAGCTTGTAACAGTAGGCACACAAAACTCAAGCAGTTGTATTGCATTGGACTAGCATGCTAGAAGTGTACCTGATGACGTCACTTTATATGCTAATGTAACAAGCACTACATATTCCTCTTTCATTTCAGGTGGCGTAACTGGTTTAGGGTATACCGCTAAAGAACATCGCCACCGTGACCTGAACAGTGTACTGATCTGTGAAGTGTTCAAGTATTGTATTGCCAAAGGGAAAAAACTAGTAGCCGAATCCAAGCTTGCAACATTTGATAAACGCAGTTACACAAGCAGTTTCATTGGCAAAAGTCATATTATTGCTATATTTTAAAATAGATATTGTATAAAGGCAGAGAAAGGCAATAGGGTGAGAAATATGTCATAGATGATTTCAGTTTGGGAAAATAAGGATTTTGCTCTTGCAAATTTTACATGCTCTTACAGGCTTATACTGTCTTACAAGTTAACACCAAGTGGGTAAAGATTAAGACCAAAGGAAGCTATCTATTTAAATGAAAAGTAATTTGAGCATGTGAACCGAGAGAGCTAACAAACGCACATACACACACATATATACATATGTATGTATATATATATATATATGTTGGTATGTGTGTGTGTGTGTGTGGCTTCTTAAGTAAAATATTTTGGATTTATTTATTTCACACTTTGGTTCATTTCATGCACATTTTGTTGTTTATGTCCTAAGTCTTGATATCACTAATCTCACACACTTAGCTGTAATTCAAAATAATAATAATAATACTTAGTTTTATTCAGTGTTCATAGCACACTTGGAATAGTGATTACTTTGTTACCCGCCAGCTAGACTTAATACCAAGAGTGTTAGCAATAGTATGTGTAATATATAATTGATTGCGCTAAGACTATATTTAAATAGCAGAGCTCGTCAGATTCTTTATAAATTCACAGTATCTGGCTAAAAAGCTCAGTTCATGTTTCACCTCTAAAAGTAAGTCGTCAGGTAAATGCAAATTTCTTTGATTAATTATGCTCTAAACTACGATTTGCCAGTCTAAGATTATTATTTGCCAAGTAAGCTATGTTGTTTATGTCTTGTTGTTGTTACAGCTTATTAAATTAATTTGCGAGTGTACCAGATTACAAACACCTAGCTGGTTGCAGTGATAGGTTTTAGCTAGCAACAAGGAAAATATGATGATATGAATTTATGTTATCTTCATTTTATTATTTTAGTTTCTTGTCCTGTTTTCAGTGAAGCATGTTTGCAGTTTATTGGGTATATTCTGATCTCTAATTTAATGTATTATGGATTGCCTTATGCATAATACTTAGTTCAAATTTTAATTAAAATGCATTAACAGTATCTTGAATAGGTAAGTATTGTATTATCTTGTTATGAATATTTGAATTGTAAGAGCTGAATGGCTCCTTTGATATGTAAATATGGACAATAAAAAATGAAAAGAAATCTATTGAATGTCTATGATTGTGGATTGTTAGCTCAAATTCTTAAACGACATGCAATACAACTTCCATCTATTGAATGAACTATCATAAGCTTTCTTACTATTCATATTTATTTTTTGTGCTTATTGATGACGTTTTTGTGTGTTTATTGACAAAATTTAAGATAGATATTTTATTTAATCATGACATTGCTGATTCTGTGGCCTGGTTAGAGAAGAAATTTACATTTCACAGAATGAAAGGGATGAAGATTATGCTGATCCTAGTTCTTCCAAGCTTGGTGTTTGCAAGAACACTCGAGAAGAATGTCAACTCTGCAAATATTTTTTCAAGGTATTTTTGCATTATGTGTGCTGTAATGTAATTTTAAAAGAAATGTTTACCCATGTGGTACAAAAACATAACAACCTGCTCCTAATCGTCTTACTCAGCATGTAACGGGAATCAGTATGAATGCTACTGCTATGCTTATGCCATCAGTAGAGCATGCATTAATACTTTATTTGGAGATAATTTACTTTAAAAAAAGATTAACTAACCTTGAAAAAAAAAGAAAGAAAGCAAGTTTTGTTAGCTAGAATGAGCTTTTTATAATGTATTGGTAGATAGTAATATTGCTACCTGTAATATGTTAATCTGAGTAGGTTTCTTCAGAAGACTCAGTTCTTTGAAGTTGCAGGAGACAAAGTTTCTGCAATGAACTGTACCAAACAAAATCATTGTGTTCCAGATGGTCTCCAAAATGTTTCTGAGGCTTTTGTCAGCTGCCAGTCAGGTAAGTAGCTAACAGCATTATTTTTTCAGAATACAATATGGAGTCTCATTCAATGAATCTAAGACATCAATTAATGTAGGTTCAAAGTTGCGTTTCAATTGCAACTTCTTCTTTTTTTTTCTTCAGGAAAGTGTGTCTGTCATGAATGCTTCATAAAAGATATCTCCACTGGAAAATGCTACACGTGCACAGATTACATGTATTCAGAAACAAAACATACCTGTGGCACTGATAGTAGACCAAGACAACTCACTGCTTTTCTTTTATCTTTCTTCTTATCTTATATTGGAGCAGCTAATATCTACATTGAGCAGTACAGTTTGGGTAAAGTCAGATTGTCTCATTGTTGTGATTATATCATTTTATAATTGTTGATTTTAGCTGTTGGGCAGCATATCTTGCTGTTCTTGGCCTCAGCAATACTATGTTTCATGTGTTGTATTCCACTGTATTTGGCTTGCTGCATCAGTGATGTTCGAGGTAAGTTTTGAATTAAGAGTCCTTGTAAGTTTTCAAATTATTGTTTTCTCCCCCATAGATTCTGTTACATTTATTGCAATGACAAGTGTGGCTGCCTTTTTGGAATTACTGGTCCTCACTGCTATGTTTGCTTGGTGGCTTGCAGATGTCATTATATTTGCAACAAATAAGAGGCTCTCTGGTAACAAATGTGTACTAAAGCACATGTGACTACAGTCTCATGCTCACATTATATTGTAAATTATGAGTACATTAAATTTTGAAGTATAACTGCAGCTATGCTCACCTTTTTACTAATCGCACTATAGCGCGCGGAGTGTAAGATGACAAGTGGGACGATCGTCATTACAGGGGTGTGGCTCGTTCACGTAAATAGGGGTGTGGCTTTGTTGGACTTGTTGCGCACCACTCCTCGACCTTTTTTTCCAAGTCTCTCCGGGAGAGCCTGTGTGTGTTGTGGAAGGAACGGAAGAACGTGTTGGTGTCTCTGTTATGGCGACTGGCTACCGTGGAGATGACTACCCCAGGCAGGTCAACAAGGCAGCCGACTACGATGCAGATGATTACCCCAGGCAGGTCAACAAGGCAGCCAACTACGATGCAGATGATTACCCCAGACCTAGCACTCCTCCCAACGACAAGAAATCTTACAACCTTAGGACTAAGAACTACGAATTTATGGGTCCGCCTGGAACTCTGTTAATGACTTTCTTTCTCCCTTTGGTGGTGTTGACTCTCTACTTGTGTTGCAACAAGTGGCAGTGTGCAGTGGCTATTCCTCAACGCCTTCCAGACTGGACAATGCTATGGCATCCACACGCCTACATGATTGTTGTGGGATGGTTTATCTTCCAAGTAGTCCTGTATGCATTGCCTTTAGGCTATACTGCCACAGGCACATTGCTGGCAGATGGCTCACGACTGCAGTACAGAATGAATGGCATCCACGCGTTTGTCATTTCACACGTTCTGTTTGCTGTGATCTACCATTACTGGGGAGTTGCTTTTATCTATGACAATTACCTGGCCCTGGCTACTGCTTCTTTTGTGTTTTCTTCGGTTCTGGCCTTCTACATGTATCTGAAGTCTTTCCAGCCAGGTGCTCTTCTTGCAGTGGGCGGTAACACGGGCAATGCCATATACGACTGGTTCATAGGGCGGGAATTAAACCCACGTCTCCTAGGTTTCGACTGGAAAGTGTTTTGTGAGATGCGTCCTGGTTTGATTGGATGGGTGCTGATTAATTATAGTATGGCAGCCAAGCAGTACGAGTTAAATGGCGAAGTCAGTTTCTCTATGATTCTTGTGTGCTTCTTCCAGGCTGTTTATATCCTGGATGCCCTGTGGTTTGAGGAGGCCATTCTGACCACGATGGATGTGGTCCATGATGGCTTTGGTTTCATGCTGATCTTTGGAGATCTCTGTTGGTTGCCCTTTACCTATTCCCTCCAGACCAGATTCCTAGTGGACAATCCGATTTCTCTCTCAAATGTGGCCGTTGTTGGCATAGTAGCCATCAACGCTTTGGGCTATGCCACTTTCCGATTGTCTAATTCTCAGAAGAACCAGTTTCGCTGTGACCCTACTCACCCTTCTGTGGTGCATCTGCAAACGATCTCCACGAAGCGAGGCACAAAGCTGCTCGTGTCTGGTTGGTGGGGTATCTGCCGGCATCCCAATTATGTGGGAGACCTTGTCATGGCGTTGTCATGGTCACTCCCGTGTGGTATAGGGCATGTCCTCCCATACTTTTACGTGACTTACTTCACCGTCCTCCTCATCCACAGGCAGCTAAGAGATGAGCATCACTGTAAAGACAAGTATGGCAGTGATTGGGACAGATATTGCCAGAAGGTACCTTGGAGGCTCATTCCCAAAATATACTAATGTCTGGACTAGAGAAGAGAGAACATGCATTGAACGTAGGATAATTTTTTACCAAGTTCTTTTTAAAGTTGAAAAGATTATAGTTTTTAACATAAAATTATAGTGTTGTCGTTTTGTCTTTTCCACTCCACTGAGTATAACTATCTATTGGTACAGGGTCATCAGTTTAAATCGTGACATCTGTTGTACATGGAGTAGTGCAAGTAGGCATAGTTCAAAGCAGTGTGGCTTGCTGAAGGGAATGTCAGATCAGTAATGATGTACAATTGATAACTCGTATGCACTTCACTACATGCTAACACTCACTGTACCTTGAAAGAAGTGGGGGAAGGATAGTGGAAGGAATAACAACAAAGGAATTTAAACTGACAACACGTACCTACCATAAATATACATAAAATACACCTAATTTTAGTTTTCAAATGCACACATCTCAATTAAATTGAAAATATCAATTTTCCTTTGTTTTTTAATCAATATATACAGTAGATTAAATTGTTACGATATTACAAAACCCACACGACTAAATAAGTCGGTCTCATCCTCTCTATAATATTTTAGTTATTTATGCACTATATTGTTGTTTTTTTCGATAAAATTTGCTTTAGCTAAACTATAACAACACCAGATAAATTAGCCTTGAAATTAAATTTTTTTAAAAAATCTTGGGAAAAAAAAAAAAAAAACCAAAAAAATTTTTTTAAATAAAGTTAATAAATAATGAGAAATGTGAGTTGTGTTTTAATAAATACAGTCCATAGGAAGATAAAATTCACTAGAGCCGAGTGTTGGGGAACAATAAATTCAATGAGCCGATGAACTCCAAACCACGTAGGCAATGGCGGCCACGGTAACAAGTCCTGCCAGATAGACCTGAATGGAGGATTGCTCTTCCAGTTTATGCGAGTTGGAGGAGCACAAGTCTAGGATACGAGTAGTAATGGCACGCGTCTTATCAGATGTTGGGTCTGACGCTGGGATAGCACGGGCAATCTATTTAACATAACAAGGAACTAAAATAAACGATACATTTATATCACTGCACATTTAACAATCAATTGACCACACCCACAACTCCACCTACCTGTCTGGTGTGATGATACATTTACATCACTGCACAGTTCCACTTAAAACTAGAAATGTGCATTTAACAATCAATTGACCACACCCACAGCTCCACCTACCTGTTTGGTGTGATGAGCAAGGATGGTGCGTAGGTTGTGCATGCTAGTGGACGCCATTATGAGCTGAACCGCCTGACCTTTCCTGATCTTCACCACACCAGAGAACACCTTAGGGTTGTTATAGCAGGCACACAAGGTAGCTATGGCCATTGTCTGCACACACACACACACACGATGACTACATTGTCCTGAAATTTAATTCCAAGTATTGAACTAATTACCAAATAATGTTTGTTAGTGTGTAAATGATATGCTATTACGAGGACATCCCCGCTAGCAGACTCATACACAGTAACTAGCACACACTCACTTGAGGTATGGCACAGAAGTTGAAGACACTCTGGTTCTTTATGCGACTCATGTAAGAGATGACATCAGGAACATGCTGGAGGGCGTTAGTGATGAGCAGGTTCATACACTGCACAGCTCTGTCTCGACTACAACACTCCTGTAACTCTGACAGAGACCCTCCAAACTGACTCCATGCCTGCAAAGAAGGAATGTGGATACATCAACAATGATCCAACAACACAGCATGACCTGGCCTATCACAGGTCACCATGACAAACCACAGCAACTCAGAGTACCAGGAGAGACCCTTCCGTGTGCACTGGAGTGTGAATATTAACAGAGATATACAGCGTGCAAGAGATTTCAGTCCTAACCACCTTGTCTAACATACTTGAACAAACAACAAGCCCTGAAGTTGGGGACTCCGGAGTCTCTCTCTCTACCTGTCCCCTCTAACTGTATCAGTACACTGGATTTCTCCCATCCACACTAAAGCTCCTCCCACCTACATCCCACACTGGAGCTCCTCCCACCTACATCCCACACTAAAGCTCCTCCCACCTACATCCCACACTGGAGCTCCTCCCACCTACATCCCACACTGGAGCTCCTCCTACCTACATCCACACTGGAGCTCCTCCCACCCACACTAAAGCTCCTCCCACCTACATCCCACACTAAAGCTCCTCCCACCTACATCCCACACTGGAGCTCCTCCCACCTCCCTTCCACACTGGAGCTCCTCCCACCCACACTGGAGCTCCTCCCACCCACACTAAAGCTCCTCCCACCTACATCCCACACTGGAGCTCCTCCTACCTACATCCCACACTGGAGCTCCTCCCACCCACACTAAAGCTCCTCCTACCTACATCCCACACTGGAGCTCCTCCCCCACACACTAAAGCTCCTCCCATTTACCTCTCTAGGCCAGAATTCGCGTCCCTGTTGGACGTCCTCCAAATAGTCTCTAATGATGTTTGTCTTCTGTAGAAAGAGTCCCATAGAGTTGGACAGATACTCATCCTTAGCTACTTCATCGACCTCAAGACCTGACGCTGAGAATAGCTGAGACAAACCGATACCAACCAGACCTGCCACATAGTGACAATACTACACACACACACACACATATACACACGCGAATAGACACATCGTTAATTACAGCAGTAGTATAATAAACAGCAGCTAAAGTTTGTCTGGCAGATGTTTCAACTTTCTGACGCAGTTGAAATGTTTGGTCAATGTCAATATTTAATAGGTTGTTGATATGGAGATTAATTGCTATAATGAGGATGACTAAATTGACACATAGCTAAGACCACACCCACACGATATACTGCCTCACCTCATCCCACTGTTGCATGGATCCCACCTCCTTCTCCAGAAAAACTGTCATCCCTTCACCCATCTTAGCACAAATGTCTTCTATAACATCCTGAAACTTCTGATCTAATGCCAGAAACTCACCAGCTATCTGAAAATAAATAAATGAATAAATGAATAAAATATGGTCAGTTAATTATGAGGTGTGCTAAACACAATACTATATTTTTAGTCTTAACAAAAAAACAACAACAACCATTTGGTCTCCAGATTCTTACAGAACTCTGTCAGAGAGTCATTAATTAGAATAGAAGACTTGAGGAGCGCCTATAACAAGTCGGGATAAGAACTAACTCTTGAATTTAATCTCAGATGTTGAAATATCACTCAATGTTATAACAAATACTTCAATAGTACCTATTGTATCCTCTATCATCTCACTTTTCTGTATACCAGCATCAAACATCTTATTTAAAAACAACCTTTCTTTATCTCCTTCATCAACTCACCACATTGAACTCTTCCAGTACAACTTTGTCCTCTTCAGAACTGTCCATGAACGTCCATTGTGTGTCGTGGAGGTGTGTGTGAAACTCCTTCAACATGGCTGTCTTCTTGGCCACTGGGATCTTCATATCATCTTCCACAGTGTCCAGTGCACGCAGGACCAGGTAGAAAATACAAATGGCCGGTCTAATACAAGCACCAACAGCAAAAGGTAACCTTTAACACGGGCCAGCTTAACGAGTGGCAGGAGTGAAATTCAACTGGCAAAGTGCATATCTCAAGATAAAGTACAACGATGCATGATATATCAAAATGGAAGATAAGCCTTGACCGCCTCATACATTGATAACTTTGTATTGTACGTGCATTGCACAAACACTATATTTACATTGCCAATTTCATGTTTGTGGAATGTGTAACAAGGAGCTAACTGAAATAGTGACAATGTGAAACAGCCACACCCCACCCTCTCAACCTCCATATAGTTGATGATATGCTATCACATGTTACGTTAAATAAATGTGGTTTTCGAATAGCAGCCTCTGAGAGATTATCAGTAGCCACTGTGTCACGTTACTTTACACACACAGTCCACAGTCATTACCTGAGGTCATCATCCAGACTCTGTATCACGGCTGCAAAACTGCGGCTAGTTTGATTGAGCAGTTCATAGCAACGCTTCATCCCTGAGGACAAACTGGCCTGCAGGTAAGTATCATTATCCATGAGGCACCCAGCATAGTTATGTAACGCAAGATAACTACTACACAGAACATATCTCTTCCAGTCATTCAGTCCTATAAATCATCCAATAAATCAAACTCTTGGTCCGTACATTTGATCACAGCTTATATATGTGGTTTGGTCCCACCAAACGTCACATGATTAAGATTCAAAGATGACAAAAATTGATAAACACACATTACGTTATCAGCATACTGTACCTCACCTCACAACATTAATATATAAAATAAAATTGGGCTCTGCCCAACTATTACAAGGTTATAGAAATCAATTCAGCCAGAAAAATTCACAGCTACCGTCTTTACTTTACGTAATCATCAAACTCACTACAAGAAGTGGCCACACCTCAGCCATACCAAGGGAAACTACAGATTGATTCCACCTGAACAATAGTGTCTGATGGCAAACTCACTTGGTCAATCTTTGGCATTACAACTTCTCTTCCTCCTCCATATTTAAATTTCAGTAAAGCCCATAGCTCCGCGGGGTGCCCAGCAGAGCGCACTAATTCCATTACACCAACCCAACAACTTCACTAGGGACAGACTCCTCTAAACTGTAACCGGCAGAAATGCACAAGGGCGGGTATACGCAACATAGTCCCAGGCCAGCCGCTGACAATCTTACGACAGTAAACTGACATAACGCCACTAACTTCAGGTGTGAATACTGCACATGCAAAGTCAGCTGATTTGAGAAGACAATTTGCGGGGGCGGGAATAATCACTTAGAATTAGGTAAAGGAGAGAGACCTCAGTAAGTGCCCCCTCCCCCCGCCCACATACTAAGGAGGCGGAGTCAGCATTCTGCTGCTGTGCTGCTGACTATCTCTGTGTGACAAGCTAGCTAAGATTAAGTCTGACTGAAAATTCTTATGAGTCAGTGAGAATAGGTTGAGGGAGACCTTGTCTGGACTGCAAGCTGTATGAGTGGAGGAAACAGGCTGCAGAAATCCGGTGGGTCACTCCACTTCCCTAACGACGACGAGGACTACGACTACCTCTTTAAGGTAAGCCTGTGCAGTGCATGCCTCACAGTTACTCTCGACTAGATCATGTAATTAGAGGTGTTGGTAGAAAGGCAACTTTCAGCAGAGTGATGCATTGATACTCGTTTGCAGTTTCAGAAGCTACATTATTAGGAAATTCCAGTTTTTATGTTATACTGATAAAGTTCACTGTTGTGAGACAGCCTGACTTTTAGAAACTTCAGCCAAACTTGATGTAAAGGGAATAGTATGATTTCTTTCATGCCAGACTGCTTTCTTTAATGTGGTGGGTACTCACTTTAGCACTGCTGCAACTTTCGGTAGCAGCATAAAAAGAAGGGCAGAGGTAGTGTTTAATGATCATGTGATGCACGGCTTCTAGTGAAATATTGGGATAGTATCATTTTCATGCTAAGCTAGAATTGTCTCTGGTATTTCCAATATTTACTCTACAAGTTCTGGCTTCATTTTATTTAGAGGTCCCTTGTCATGATACTTGTCATGGATTCAGGTAAAGTTCTGGTGTTTTTGTGACAGTATTTGTGAATGAGCTCTTTCCACGTTCACTATTGCATTCATGTGTGCACTCTCACTTCAAGTGTTTTAATTTAGAAAAATCTTTTTTGACTATCTTCTTCTAAATCTAATTCCTAAATGACTGAACAACATAAGTAGCTACACACCAGCAGTAGAATGTGTTACACATGCCTTATTTAAAGCAAATGTCCATTTCCTGCTCAAGTGAGGTGTGCTGTTTAAATTTTCAGAATATTATCTTAGGCTTTTTTTTTTAAATATTGTCCCATAAGGGTGCACTGTTCCCACTCCATTATTGTTTTTTTCTCTCTCTATCAGTGATAAGTTTCCACAACATCATTTGAATAATCCTCATGACAGTATAGTGACAGGTGAGCATGTCACTTGCTCCTGTATCACCGTGGCGACAGGCAGAAGTTGGGTAGATAATGGAGATGGTACTTGGACTATTGTTGCCTTTTTTCTAAAGTGCTCTAATCTGACACACTTATGAACCACATTTCTGTCTGCGTAAATTTGCTAACAATGTTTTAGTTACTTAAGTTTTATTTTGAGTGAGTCCTTTGGCTAATAGACTTGAGAAGATGATTGCTTCATCAGAATGGAATTCAGGTTCACAGGTTGTTGCGAGACATGAATGGATGTTGTCTGTCTTGTTCACTTTGTGACTTTGGGTTCTGTTGAGTTGTCAGCAGCGTTCTAGTACATTTATTGAGGGACTGGCATATAATCTAGTCAGAGTATAAGTTTCAACATCAGTCCGGAGTTGTGATTGGGAGTTTTTTCTGTTGCGGTTCTATAAGAAGATGGTTTTATGCAATTACACTGATGAACTTCTTGTAATTATGGACAGTAATGTCGCATTTCAGTACATGTTTTCGTGGAGAAATGGCTATTTCTAGTCCAAAGTAAGCTCAAGAAAAGAAGATTGCTAAGTAGAGAGGATTGAAATGTGTGTATGTTGCAAAGTGTGGAAGAGTCAAGACTGTGCATTCTCTAAACTCGATACATGCACTATGTCTTCTGGAGGAATTCTCGTGGTTATGGTCATGCATGTTTGAGCAATCATGGCACCACACACACACACACACACATACATGCACACACACGTGTGCATATATTGAAAAGGATTATAATGCATGAAACTCATAACAAATTAGAACCTTGATGGTTGATTTTTTTAGGTTATTAGTGGATTCAAGTGTCTGGATGAGGAGTGTGTGTGCTGTAATTTACTGGGTGTGTAGCAACCATTTAGTGCAGTGTGTGTGTGTGTGTCTGTTTGCCAGGAAAGGGAGAGGAGAGAGTGAAATGGTGGAGGACATTGTGTATAGACTCTCATTGTGTACAGACTAGAACCACCAGGAAGCAAAGCAATAGAGCTCTGACTGATGTGTGGGAGAGAGCATGGTGAGAGAGCTGAGAGGTGGTGCTTGATGGTGACTGATGTGTGGGAGAGAGAATGGTGAGAGAGCTGAGAGGTGGTGCTTGATGGTGACTGATGTGTGGGAGAGAGCATGGTGAGAGAGCTGAGAGGTGGTGTTCGATGGTGACTGATGTGTGGGAGAGAGCATGGTGAGAGAGCTGAGAGGTGGTGCTTGATGGTGACTGATGTGTGGGAGAGAGCATGGTGAGAGAGCTGAGAGGTGGTGCTTGATGGTGACTGATGTGTGGGAGAGAGCATGGTGAGAGAGCTGAGAGGTGGTGTTCGATGGTGACTGATGTGTGGGAGAGAGCATGGTGAGAGAGCTGAGAGGTGGTGCTTGATGGTGACTGTTGAGACGAGAAATTGAGGAACACACACACACACACACATACATGTAAAATGCAAATCCTCTCTTGCAATCGCTAGCAGTTATACATGCACCTAGCACAGCTAGTAGCCCGTGCACTAAGCAGGCACTGTGAGCTAGCAGCCCGTGCACTAAACAGGCACTGTGAGCTATCAGCCCGCGCACTAAGCAGGCAAGTGAGCTAGCACCCGTGCACTAAGCAGGCACTGTGAGCTAGCAGCCGTGCACTAAGCAGGCACTGTGAGCTAGCAGCCCGTGCATAAGCAGGCACTGTGAGCTGCATAGCAGCCCCGTGCACTAAGCAGGCACTGTGAGCTAGCAGCCCGTGCACTAAGCAGGCACTGTGAGCGCACTGCAGGCACTGTGAGCTAGCAGCCCGTGCACTAAGCAGGCACTGTGAGCTAGCAGCCCGTGCACTAAGCAGGCACTGTGAGCTAGCAGCCCGTGCACTAAGCAGGCACTGTGAGCTAGCAGCCCGTGCACTAAGCAGGCACTGTGAGCCAGCAGCCCGTGCACTAAGCAGGCACTGTGAGCCAGCAGCCCGTGCACTAAGCAGGCACTGTGAGCTAGCAGCCCGTGCACTAAGCAGGCACTGTGAGCTAGCAGCCCGTGCACTAAGCAGGCACTGTGAGCTAGCAGCCCGTGCACTAAGCAGGCACTGTGAGCTAGCAGCCCGTGCACTAAGCAGGCACTGTGAGACGTGCAAGCAAAGCTCCTGGACCCGGGCTAGAAACTCGCAGGAGAACAGGCCTTTCCTCACAGCACACACACATTTTATTCACAGTAAGTAATGTCTGTAGTCTGATCAATTATTAAGAACAGCCATTTTTACCAACCTATTGGACGTAGCCCTACCTATTATTCCACCCACACAGGTAGCGCATTGATATTGTAAGATTGCTGCTCAGTTTGTGTAAGTTCTTCTCAGGCCCAGTGGATGGCTCAGCTGGAAGTGATAGATTTATCACACACACACACACACACATGCATACACACACACACACACACATGCACACACACACATGCACACACACACACACCACACACACATATACACACACACAGAGGAAATATGTACCATAAACACACTCTAAACAGCTCGTGTGATAAAGATATGTATGATGCTTGTTCCATTAGTTATAAGAGCTGTCTAAACACATCTTCCATGAAATTGCACTTTCACATGATCTGACACATGACATCACATGAGTATTAATGGGGCAATAATAACTCAATCATACTGTGTATATATGTGTACTTGAGTGTGTGAGTATGATGATGATGTAACTCAGAAGTGGGTGTGGTTTATGTGTTCACTTGAATCAAATTGTGTCATCTCCGCATTGCATAGCAAATCATGTTTAGCATAACCTCTCATTCATATTAATAGAATATTCTTCTCTTTTAATTGGGTACACAGATTGAAATCTCATTACTCTACATTGCACTACTAGACTTCAAGTGAGAGAAGAACTAAACCAACTAACTCACTATGTGTGTGTGTGTGTGTGTGTGTGTGTGTAGGTGGTACTGATTGGAGATGTTGGAGTGGGAAAGACGTGTGTTATACAGAGATTCAAACATGGTGTCTACTTAGAGCGCCATGGGCATACCATTGGTGTTGACTTCATGCTGAAGACTATCGAGCTAAATGGCAAGAAAATTAAAGTATGTTCACACAGAGCATGCGGTAGTAATATACTGGGCATGTAGTAGTAGTATACTGGCCATGTGGTAGTAATATACTATGTGGTAGTAGTATACTGAACATGTAGTAGTATACTGGGCATGTAGTAGTAGTATACTGGCCATGTGGTAGTAATATACTATGTGGTAGTAGTATACTGAACATGTAGTAATAGTATACTGGGCATGTAGTAGTAGTATACTGGCCATGTGGTAGTAATATACTATGTGGTAGTAGTATACTGAACATGTAGTAATAGTATACTGGGCATGTAGTAGTAGTAGTATACTGAGCATGTGGTAGTAGTATACTGAACACGTGGTAGTATACTGGGCATGTGGTAGTATACTGGGCATATACAGTAGAAGACAAAATAAAGTTTTGAATTCCATTCCATAGAACAGCCGTCGCACCGATTTAAAAAATGGTACGCCGTTTGGTAAAAAACGGCTGTTCTGTTTGACCGCGTTACCGTTTTAATCTTTGTATGTCTCGCTCAAAGTAATATAAAAAAATCATTTATCCAATAAAACATTCCGATTTTTTGTTTACAGGCTCCTGAGGTGGAGCTTTTTGGGTTAAAAAAAATTGAAGCCGTCCTATTCGAAGTTGTCTCGCATTCAACCACTGCACAATATCGATGTTTTCTTATGTTAGGGCCTTCTCCGGCTTAGATTTTTTACTACTGGAGGTCTATCAGTAGCTAACAGAAGACCTATGAAGTGTGGACCTCGTTTTAGCTCTGTGCCCGTCGGAACTTCAGTCTGCAGTTTTATTGAAGCAAGTTAAAATTTTGTATGATCTTTTTTCCACTATCCCTGTAGTGTTTAATGGGCGATACAAGGCCTTAGCTTGCTGATATAGCTATGGAAGAGTTTCTAGCTAGAAAATATCTTGTGAATTGATGGAAAAGCTTAACCTTTTTTTTCTGTTTTAGTAAATGGTGTTTGGCCGTTTTGTCTAAACGGTACAGAATGCAACAATAAAAACGACGGTTAAAGCTACCATTTTACGGCCGTACTACAGAACAGAATTTGGAACTTTATTTTGTCTCCTACTGTAATAGTAGTATACTGAGAATGTGGTAGTAGTATACTGAGAATGTGGTAGTAGTATACTAGTTGTTGGGTGGAGAGTGGAAGGAATAGCTGACCAATCCTTTATATTCTAGTCACATGATCTGTTCTATAACTGAGATAAAGTGTGAATCTTAGAAAGCTTCTTTACCAAGGATGATTTTGCAAGGCCATCTTAGTGTCTCATTTGTGTCTATGGCTCCTAAATTGAAGTACCAAATGCCTAACGTTATATTTACCATGCATGCGCTCAGGAGACTGTATAATTAACCCTCAGGGTGCATGTGCGAGAGGGTTATAGTAGTCATCCTGTCTGTCTGTCACACTCTGATTTTGGAGATTACTGACAATTAACTGCTGATTTGGGTATGACTTACTCAAAATGACGATTTAAGACCTTTTATTGTGCTACTTTTTAAATTTTGGCTTGATTCTTGCAAAGCTTCAGCTCCGCGTAGGTACCAGCTTTTATGGGTGTCTCCCCCTAGCGTCACGTCATTATCACGTGAGTAAATAATTTCTTGCAGCCAGTGGTGTAAAGTTCGCTTTATGCTCCGGGAAGTTAACGGAGTTGAAAGAAGGGAAGTTTCGCGTTGAAAATGTATGCTGGTGAGTGTTTCTGGCTAGTTTAGCTTCTTCTCTATGAAGACAGCGTTTCCATGTACCATTTTCATTGCTTGAGCTATATTGGTGCCTCATTTAAATAGCTAACAGATTGCTTGTTCTTTTGGAAGGAGATTATATTGTAATAGTTAGGTAGTGTTTAATAGCGCTGCGGATTCACACCATTGGTGCTTCATTTAGCTGGAGGTTACATGACTTATTTGGCGAGCGAGCGTAGCGAGCGAGACACTTACAGGGGTAAAAATGAAAAAATCGGGGATGTTTGTTTATTTGTATATATGTTTGGACGTACGTATGTCATTTTGTACTTTGACCCTCGCGTTTTTGTGTTAGTTACGTGGTCGACCCCATCCCAAATTGCACTAAACAGAATCCTCTGGTTTATCGATCAGTACCCATCATCACCCTAGAAATTGAATTGTTTACCGTTTTGAATTCTTTTGCGGGTGCAGTTAAAACTTGAAAACTTAAGGGACTTCCATTTCTATTCGAGTTAGTGGCGGTGGTAAGTCAATGCGCTCTTTGTCATGGTTATAAGCCGTGCGCAACAGTATTTACTTGAAAATACATTGTCCACTAGATTACCACGAAGGTAAGTCTGTAGGTGCATGTCCAGTTGTGTCAACGCATTGTGTGTTACAACCATAACTTAGCTAAAGAATATCACAAAGAAAACGTTTAAATAACGTGTATTGTTTTGTTGTTGTTTTTTTCCTTCAATTCAAGCAGTTGCAGAGAGTTGTTACTATGGCACTGAAATCCCTTTACCGTGTATGCGAAATTTTAAAACTGGACCTTATTTTCAGTAGCTTCAGTGTTAGAAGTCAAAATCATTCATATAAAAATAGTGTAGTCTTTAGGCTCGCTCGCCATTTGTGCTCAAGCACATCACTAGTTAGTCACTAATCCTATAACATTTAAGGCTGTAATTCTGTAGTATCCTGAGCATTACATTTAGATAGTGCATCCACTAACTCATTGGGTAAGTGGTGGTCTAGTGAACCTATACATTCAAACTTTACCCATTATGTATAGTTACAGATCTGGGACACGGCAGGTCAAGAACGGTTTCGTACCATCACACAGAGCTACTACAGAGGAGCCCACGCCATCATCATTGTTTATGACACCACGAGGAATGATTCCTTCCAGAGTGTGCCCAGATGGATAGAGGATGTCAAGAGATATGCGGGTCAGTAGGCAAAGGGTGGTAAACGAACATATTTATAGGCAACAAGGAGATGGATATATGTATGTCTGTATAAGATAAGCAGTTCAGTTTGTAGTCTTACCGGCCTATCCTATAATTTATAAACTATAAACATTTGGTCCATTCTGTTGCATTTTATGTTGATATGAGCCCTCCCCCCCCCCCCCCCCCCCCAATCACATGCACAAATTACAGTTTTAGCTATGACTTTTCAAAAGATTGAAGTTTTCTGGAGTATCTGAGGGGGTGATTTTCTGGAGTATCTGAGGGGGTGATTTTCCTTTTTGTTTTGAATGTCTTATTAAAACAGTTAATAATGTTAGTAAAAAATATTGTTTTAAAGTTAGTACTTCTGAGAAGCTCACACAGCTTACTCCATCATTTTGTCCCACCATTTCAACATGCTGAACAAAACTATATGTCTTATCCCAAAGCTTCCTATCTAACACGAGACTAGAGTTACTAGCTAGTACATAACCTACCAAGGCTACAGTTTTGGGGAATGATCTTGCTGTACCAACCGTGTTGATGCCTAGAGTCTTGGAATGGAGTGGACAATATGTTAATTAAACCTGCATGAATAGAGCTGTTAGTGCTAATTTAACAGACATAATGTACACACACGCACAACACACTTACCGTATGTATTATATATACTTGTGTTGCTGTGTGATTAGGAACTGAAGCAATAATGCTCCTTATGGGCACAAAGTTAGACTTGGCTGAGATGAATGGGACCAAAAGACAAGTGACTCTAGAGGAGGCCAAGAGTATGGCCAACTTCAAGCACATTGCAGGTGCCGTGGAAACATCTTCTAAAGATGACACCAACATCAAAGAAACTTTTTTTGATCTTGCATTAAAACTGAAAGAAAAGCATGAGAGGCTTGCCCAGATGGCTGAGTCAGAGAAGTCAGTAAAGTTGAACTCAGTCCCACTGGAAGAAAAACATGATGGCTGTGCTTGCTAGAGTGTCCAATTAATGCTCATCACATGTCTTGTTGCAGATATCTCACAGATAGCCAGAGTGGCATTTTTTTTTATTTCTCACTTCGTCCCCACCGATATGATCTCGTAATTATGTTTATGATTTAATAGTAAATGGCACATTATGAGGCTATGAATTGCTCAAGTAAAGTAGGAGTAAACAAAATGGATAAGATAAGAAGAAGAAAAAACTAGAAAGTTTAAACTTTTTGTCCTTGAGGCTTCTTTTGGCTAATCATATAAGTGCAAGCTACGACTTCAAGATTGGGCTAAATTACTTCTCTTATAGTGTGTAAGCACATCAGGTAAGACCACATTTTGGTTGAAAGGTCTTGCTATGTGGATGGACGGACAGGACTTAAAACCTATTCACCTCACTTTTCTACAATTATTCCAAACTATGCACATAAGTGCTTTCAGTGGGTGGAAGTCCACCGAACTTTTCTGTATCAACATTTTGGTTGACTTTATCAAACTGAAGACAGAACAGTTTAGAGTGAAAGTGTACTTTTGTGAGCTATAGTGTTCTAGAATACATGCACACATTACTTTCACTTGGGCCAATACTCTTGGGCATCTGGTCCGCCACATCTTCTATAGATATAAGAGTCACTCTCACTTTGTTTAAATCCCATTATTTCTGCTGGTCATTCAATACAGAATTCCAACAATGAGGTGATTGCTTTAAGCCATAAACAGCTACTTTTCTCCAATCTGCACTGTCCTCTCCCTTGGTGAAACCTTCTGGCTGCTTCATATATACCTCCTTGACAGTAAAATATATTTCATTAAATATTTTCGTACACAACTTGTTGACAAGACACGTATTGATTTAGTTATACTTAGTGTTTGTATCACTGGTGTATTCGGTTATGCTTAGTGTTTGTATCACTGGTGTATTCGGTTATGCTTAGTGTTTGTATCACTGGTGTATTCGGTTATGCTTAGTGTTTGTATCACTGGTGTATTCGGTTATGCTTAGTGTTTGTATCACTGGTGTATTCGGTTATGCTTAGTGTTTGTATCACTGGTGTATTTAGTTATGCTTAGTGTTTGTATCACTGGTGTATTTAGTTAGGCTTAGTGTTTGTATCACTGGTGTATTCGGTTATGCTTAGTGTTTGTATCACTGGTGTATTTGGTTATGCTTAGTGTTTGTATCACTGGTGTATTTGGTTAATATATTGGCTTTTTCTTGCATTTGAATTTTTCCTACTTCAGTGCAACTCTACCAGTGATGAGATTGTTCTTTATGGCAAGCTAACATGTAGCTCATGAATGACAAATGTGTTTACACAGCTTGTAAGCAAGGAAGTTATTCTATTTATTCACAATCTTGTCTCCACTGACTGGAGTTACGATTATGATATGATGGCTACACGTTTGAATGGAGTTACGAAAGCTAGCTAGCTAGCTACACTATGTCAGTTTAATTTTTTTCTTTTCTAGTATGTAAATTGTAATTTTATGAGCCAGGAGTGACAGTAGTATGTAGTCAAAAGCAAAGACATTGCTCTCTCTCTCTCTATATATATATAATATATAATGTATATATTTATATACGTTTATGTTATAGTCAAAGCATGAGCGCTTAGTTTCTAGTCGATTTATTGCACGACAGCCCGAGGGCCGTAGGCCCGAGGACTGAGTGCGATAAATGTACTAGGCACTAAGCGCTCATGCTTTAACTAGTTTAAATACCGGGCAAGTGTTATTGCACACTTGCCAAGTTATTACACCTGACAACAATATAGCAACGGTATTTAAGTAGCTATATTATATAGTTATGTACACATAATGTATGTTCTTTTTCACCATTTGCATTCCTGGAGTATGAAAACAGCTAAGTATTCATATAGCATTATTACTTGCTCTAATAATGTCTAATAAACACCAGCTGCACAATAGCTATATACAAAAATGTAAAAAGCAATTCACAACTGATAACAGTGGAAGTAGTTTTCAGTCCAGAGGTTCTATTATAATTATTACATACAACACCTTTTATGTGGCAACAAACTTCTAATTGGTAAAAGTAGTGTATTTCCATGCTACTTGTCTTAAGTTCAATTTTATTCCCCTTCTATGATTCCCATTTTAGAAACTGTGTCAGAATATATATATTATCTTTCCTGCAAAATCAGTATGTACAGCAGCAATATTTCTTAGTCAGGGTACAGTGTATATATATATATTATATAATTTATATATACATATATATATATATATATATATCATACCCTCCAACTTTTCCAAAGGAGCTTCAGGGACCATAGCCACGCCCGCCACTAATTAACTTAATAAGTACGATTAAGGCTAATAAATAGGTGTTGCATTTAAATTATATTGGATTTTTGAAAGTTTAAAAAAAATTGTGGAAAAGAATAATGAATTCTTTCATTATCAAGTGCTTACTCAATGAGGACAGAGATATTGCATGGAACTTTATTCTAGTTCATCTAAGTTTTACAATAGTTGTATACAACTACCTCAAACCTTGGAAGAGATTTACATTTGATGTATCAAAATATATATCCAACATTATTCCCTACACTAAATGACTGTTCATTGTAATAGTAAATTGATGTTGCTTTTGTTTATGTATTTATTTTATAGTCATTATTATACAAAGTTTGTTGTGCTAGCTAGAAAGTAGTAAATAACCACTACTTTATTACTGCTTTTACATTTAGAGCTTCTACCTATACCAGGGAATTGTTGAAGCCAGCTAAAATCAAAATGGCATTGCCTTCTGGCTCTTTTAAGCTTAGGAGGACCGCAATCGCTCATGTCAACCTCTACAATAACCGTGAATCTACTCCTGCATTTGTGATCATTTCCCATTTTGCGTAGAGACACCCTTTACCTTTTGCCGGTTAAAGTAACTTTCCGGGACAAATAGTACACGTAGTCTCTACCGGGACCGGGGACAAAGTTAACAAATCCGGGACGGTCCCGGACATTTCGGGACGGTTACACACACATAAATTAATATTAGGTACTCACTGAAGTCATTTGGTTAGTTCAGGTTTTACTTTCTCTCTCATTAGCTAATGCAGCAGCAACATCCCCACATTATAAGAAACATGCTCTAGGTATAAGAAGGGTTTCAAAGATGCTGGGCTAAGAGGTACATACGGGATCAAACAAAATCAGCTGAGCCTCTCGACAACTGCTAGCAGTTGTCGAGAGGTAAAATATCGTCATTTCTTAAAACTGCACGCTCGCAAAAAAAAAAAAAAAAAAAAAAAATCTTAAGAAAATTACATAATATTGTGTACGCTCTCCATCCAGTTGGCTGGATCTACTCTAACTTCAGTGGATATGGCGGTAATTTTCTTGTCATTTTGCGCGATAGCAGTATTTTTCTTCCCCAGTGCACTGGGAGACACCCCTGCAAACTGCTCTTATGAGAGCGTAGCTGGGTCTTGGACCTTTTTCATCGGAGCAACAGGGAACGATAACTCCATTGATTGCAGCAAAGACTTCAACACAGTGACGAGCCTTATCGTGGACTTGAAGTTTCCAGACGTAGCTGTGGATGAGTATGGTTCGGAGGGATTTTGGACACTCATATATAACCAGGGATTTGAAGTAGTCATTAACAACAAGAAATATTTTGCGTTTTCGTACTACACTGTAGAAAACAAAGTTGTAACCAGCTACTGTGGTAAAACATTCAATGGATGGTCACATGACATCCATGGAAACAACTGGGCCTGTTACAATGGAAAAAAGAATTCAGATACATTGTCCAACCAAAAGCGTACAAGCATGCTGGAGAATCCTCACATGAATCACATGTATACTCCAAATACTAAGTTTATTGCTAGCATTAACAATAAAACAAATCTATGGAAGGCTGTGCACTATCCCTGGTATGAAAGCATGACATTGAAAGAGCTTCAGCGCAGGGCAGGTGGACGATCCTCTAGTGGGATGCTGCCACGCCCACAACCTACCCCCATTACGCCAGAACATTTGAAACTGATGAGCATGCTCCCTGGGAGTTTTGACTGGCGAGACAAAGATGGTGATAACTATGTTTCTCCCATACGAGACCAAGGTAAATGCGGTAGCTGCTATGCTTTCGGCTCCATGGCGATGCTCGAGGCACGCGTCAGAATATTGAGCCACAAAACTCTGTTCCCCGTATTTTCCACACAAGACATAGTAAGCTGTTCAAAATACTCCCAAGGATGTGAGGGAGGGTTTCCTTACTTGATTGCTGGAAAGTACGGCCAGGACTTCGGAGTTGTGGAGGAGAGTTGCTTGCTGTACACTGGCAACGACAGCACTGCCTGCAGCTCTGAGACCGCAGGATGTCTGAGGTATCGAACGACTGACTACCACTACATTGGCGGCTTCTACGGAGGGAGCAACGAGGCTCTTATGATGGACGAGCTGGTTCGTAATGGACCCATTGCAGTTAGCTTTGAGGTTACTCAGGATTTCCAGCATTACAAGAGTGGTATCTACCATGTGACTGGACTTACCGATAGCTTCAACCCGTGGGAGATAACCAATCACGTGGTGGCCATTGTGGGTTATGGAGCAGAGGGAGGAATGAAGTATTGGATTGTGAAGAATAGCTGGGGAGAGGAATGGGGTGAAAAAGGATTTTTTAGAATTCGCAGAGGAACTGATGAATTGGCCATGGAGAGCATGAGTGTTGCAGCTACTCCAGTTATACCATGAACTATTATTATTAATGCATTTCGAGTTGTGTTAAGAAAAAACAACGTATTTTTTTCCATTCCAGTTAATTGAATTCATTAGACCATATGGGAGTAGATTCCAATGCCAATCACGCTGCGCAAAATTGCATCATCTTTATACGTGTACTGTAGTATTTGTTGCGTTGGGGCGTGCGGGGGCGAGAGGGGGGAATAAATGTGCGCAATCGCTTGCCTAGCGAGCTATGCGTTCTACCTTCGGTGCAGCTAAGCTTGTTCTGTGAGGGTGTGTGCTCAAGATGTGGCGCTATGTAATTCTATTGCTGTCCTGTTTACTGTCATCAGCTGTAGCTGATACTCCAGCCAATTGTACGTATGAGTCCGTCAGAGGTACTTGGACATTTTATGTGGGACCTGGTGGAAGCGATAACACGCTGGACTGCACCTCCTTCGACTCCATGCGGACTGTAACGGTTACACTTGACTTCCCGGACAAGGTAACTGACAGCGCTGGCAACACTGGTTTGTGGACTATGATTTATAATCAAGGATTCGAAGTAGTCGTGAATGGAATGAAATTCTTTGCTTTTTCTAACTACACAATGGTGACCAAGTCTGTGACTATCAGTCACTGTGACAGCACCCTCAATGGATGGTCACACAAGGTGGATGGCTCTGATTGGGCCTGCTACTATGGTAAGAAGAATGCAGATCTACCAGGGGTGAAGAGAAGTATTCCGAGTGAGAAGGAACTTGACTTGAGGTATGTGCCGAACCTCAATTTCATACAGGCCATTAATAGCAGAACCAAATTATGGGAGGCAACTCATTATTCAGATATGGAAGGAATGACTCTGAGAGACAGACTGAGGAGAGCTGGTGGGTTGTCCGGTACAGTATTGCCTCCCACAGCTCCTGTCAACCCCTCTATTAGACTCTTCACCTCATCTCTGCCGGTAAGTATGGATTGGAGACAAGCTGGGGGCAAGAATTACGTCACCCCCATTCGCAATCAGGGGCAGTGCGGGAGTTGCTATGCTTTCGCTTCCATGGCAATGCTTGAGTCACGCCTCCTCATTGCGTCCAATGCTTCCCAGAAGATTTTCTCTCCCCAAGATGTGGTGAGCTGCTCTGAGTATGCTCAAGGATGTGATGGAGGGTTTACTTACTTGATTGCTGGCAAGTATGCGGAAGACTTTGGCGTGGTGGAAGAGCAGTGCTACCCATATCTTGGTCACGACTCCAAGTGCGAGGAGAGACCTGGCTGTACTCGTTACCGTGCAACCAAGTATGAATATGTGGGCGGATACTTTGGAGCTTGCAACGAAGAAGAAATAATGACTGATCTTGTTATGAATGGACCAGTTGCGGTAGCTTTTGAAGTGACTGCTGAATTCCAGGGATACAAAAGGGGCATCTTCCATTCCACTGGCCTCAAAGATTCGTTTAACCCATGGGTGGCTGTCAATCATGCAGTGTTGGTAGTAGGCTATGGTGAGCAACTAGGCGTCAAGTATTGGATTGTCAAGAACAGCTGGGGCCCCAAGTGGGGTGAAGAGGGATATTTCAGGATCATCAGGGGGGTAAACGAGCTGGGAATAGAAAGCATGGCCGTGTCAGCACTTCCTGTTGTCGATTAATTGGACTAATGAATGAACTGATGTATGGTATTGATTGGCCATTATACAGGTTATGTCAAGATTCTTTTTTTTTTGTTGATGTTTGACTTTAATAGTGGTCATTTGTTAATGAAAGCTCTATGGTAACAATTGTTAAGTTCTTTAAACTGTGATACAATTTAAACTGAACTAATGAATGGTAACAATTGTGAAGTCCTCTAAACTGTGATACAATTTAAAAACTGAACTAAATTTACCTGACTTTAATATGTAGTTGTTTTTTAACATAAAATTCACTGCCATAATATCTATAGCTACTTGTCACAGTAGTTCATATCAATTTACTCTGTTGCGATCCTAAACTATCATTGGAAGTAGTTCTCATTTAGTTTAATCATGTGTTCTTAAAATGCTCTGCTACATGCAATTGTTTGGAATAGAACAAAAAGAACAAGCGAGAACTGATATCCTAAGACAACTTTGAACCCACCATTGTTAATACTAACTGCAGAACATTAATATAAGTATAGCTAACATGGTAACAATGAAGGTCTATAACTTGCAGTATCTACTAAGAGGAGAAGAAAAAAACCAGCTATGCAACTTTATCCAGTATCTTTGACAGATAAGCTATTTGTTAGCTAATGTCATTGGTCTGTGGGGTTGACAGCTACAAATAATACTGGTTAAGCCACACCTTTCTGAAAGGTGAATGTTCAAGCCTCACTTACCAGCAGTAAAGACGTCATTTATTGCACACTGCACTCACATAGGAGTGGGAGAATTACTGCCCAACTAAAGTTCAGGCCATTGTATTCTCCTGCCTAGCACAGGATTTTATAATTTATTTGCATACATGTAGCTATATGTGTATGTAGTTCTGCTTATGAATAAACAGTTAACTTGCTCACCATACAACTGATCAATAAAGCATACAATTGTGATATCTGGTCAACAGTAATGAAATTGCTGTGATGGCATGGCTACAATGAAGTGAAACTACTACTTTACATTCACATGTAGGAAGTAATGCTGTGATGCATTGATTCAGCTCATTCAATTCCTCATTCCCTGTAGTCACACTGACTTTAGATCACATGACCCAAGTTACTGACTTATAACAATAGTCAAGTAGCTACGGGAGGCCTCCAATATCCTTTACAATAGTGAATAATATGAACACAATAACCTCCTGAATATCAAGTTAAGCTATAACTGTTTAAAATCATTGCATTAATTTAATATTAATGCCTCTTATGTACCACTTAGTATGCTAGCAGCATCCTTTTGGGGAATATGAAACATCTATATACACTTTTAAAAGATGTTCAGTCAGCCAACAAATAACCTTTACCACAACATTTGGGGAATTTGAAAAATACCTATATACAATTTGAACAAGAATAAGATGCTGAAATAATATGAACACAAAATGAAGTGCATGTTCAGAAAACTCTAGATAGCTGGGTTAGAAATGTCAACGCTTGCTCAAGTCTTTGAAACAAGTATCACATATGCGAACTGGCTTTTTGGAAGATGGCATGGTAGCAGATTTAGCAGCACAACTCTGGCAGAAGATCAAACTACAAACAAAACAATAAGTTAGAACACATAGTTAAGGAACATAATGTCATTGACAGATGATTTAAAGGTCACATGAACAATAGCAATGATCATGCGACTATATGCAATGAGCATGTGATTGTAACAATGTGACTCGAAATTCTCATACTTACCCACACTTCCTGCAATGATGCTGAAAAAGAAACCAAAAGCAAGTTACATAATAACATGGAAAAGTATATAATAATATTGTATAATAGTACTTATTACATGAGTCAGAGTGTGATATGGTAAAATATTTCACAAGCAGGCTAATTTATTTTCACGAGCCAAAGGGAGTGAAAATAAAGCCTGAGAGTGAAATATCTAGCCATATCACTCAGACTGAGTGTAATAAGTGGTTTATTCCACACTAGATATCTTCATTGAAGTAGTTATTATTATTATTATTATTATTATTATCATGAGATATCTCACATAACACTTTGTGATATCATGAGATATCTCACATAACACTTTGTGATATCATGAGATATCTCACATAACACTTTGTGATATCATGAGATATCTCACAGGTCACTACCTAAAAATATCATATATATCATGTACATGTAAGCCATTACATATGTGTTAGTTTGTTTGGAGTGGAGAAAAGATAGGAAAGTAAGCAGAAAACAAGAACAACTACAAAATGAATACCAACACTTAACCAGTGTGCATGCACTTTATTATTTATTCCCACATACTTTTCTGACACTGACAGAGAACTTGACATTGCAGCTATTACAGTTCATTGCCTCTTTGTCTTTCTCCCATTTGCGCTCCGTCTGTCTAGTGGTGACTATTTGTAGTGTCTGGTATTCTCGTCCCAGATCTTGCAGTGCCACCTCCAACTCCTGGATACGCTTGCCATGACGCACATTCTGGTCCTCCAGAGACTTGTTCTGGTCCTCCAAAGCCACAAACCTGTATGGTGTACCAGAAATATGTACCACTTAACAAATAGTCTCAGCATGAATGCTCATTCAAACTGGCATATAGTGTACATAGCATGGATAAGGCTGAGAGATAAATTATCGGCACCACTGTAAGTAAGGAGTAATGCTTGAGCTTTGCAATACAGTAACTATGGTTATGTAAACATTGATGTCCAGTGACCTCCTTGATATTAATCATAATAATCCAAACCCTCGAGAATGGAACAGAAGCATTCACGAGTGCTCACATACATGTACACCAAACAGAAATGGAGAGTGCATTGACACAGAATATCTCATTTGATTGTGGAAACATGGCTACTGTTTCAATGGAAATGGTACACAAGTGGGGAAACAATGTAATAGTTTCATCATTACAGATTTTGATACAGAAATTTTCACTAGGGAGGGAAAAACAACAGCATTAGAGGGTGGGACTATATACTTGAGATGTGTGTACACATGCAGCAATTTACAAATGGATGTAAATTATCTCATAGTCCGATTATAACTATAACGTTTTTGTCAAGTGTTCATTTCAAGTTCATTAAATTACGCCTTATGTACAGTATTGAGGAAGTTTTTGTGGGTGCGAAAAAAGGGGGGGGGGGGTGGAGGAGGAGGGAAAGTCCGAGTGTTCCTCCTCCCCCTTTGCATCAAACACAGAACTAATACTAAGGGAATTCTCTGGTATAAGAGCTGGTTAGAAGATGTAGAATAAGTTCTGTGCGTTACATCATGAAATCCTAACTCAAACTAAAGAATAGCATTCCTCCGTCAGAGAGATGCCTTTTAATACACCGTCATCCACAATCTTCATCTAAACCCACTAGCACTCACTTCTCTAACAGTATCCTGTGCTCCTCCTGCTCTGAGTGTCTCTTTGATTTAGAATCTAACAAACAAACAAACATATAAACTCACGCGTTACTCTCCACTTGTCTCTCTCAGTCTTACCTTCCAATTCTTCCGAGAGTCCCTTTACCTTCCTGTCAAACTGCTCAATCCTCTTTCTGCTATTTTCTCCCTGTTGCCTGAGAGCTGCCAAGTTGGAGCTGAGAGCAGTGAGTTCTACCTGGTGCTGTTTGTCCGACCGCTCCTTCTGCTCCCGTGAAGACTGCAGCTCGTGATCCTTACTCGTCTGAACATAGCCACACCCAATAAATACTGACCAATGAAATCAATTCGCCAATAACAAGATGAAAACAACAACAACAAAAACAAACACACACAAACAACAACAAAAACAAACAAATAAAAAAGGAACAAAACCATTTATTAGGATCCCACTAATGTTGTAAATATGTATGCATCAGCTGCTCCTATAGTAGACATTCAGACTTGGGAGTACGTAACTTTCTGATAAGATATGTGATGACACTACTACTTCAGTACGTAAAGCAGAGTCTCCACTCACCAAACTGATCTTTATGGTTGTCAATTCTTCCGTCAATTTTTGTTTTTCTGACTTGGCTTTTTCTGACACTGCGTCCAAATTCTCCATTACCTGAATCCACACCCACAATGAATCACCAGATCATTAATTCACACTGACCACACCCACATACCCGTGCTATTTCCTGTTTGTAGTTGTCCGCCTGGTCTAACTGCAGTTTTAGCTGCTCCTCTAATTTAGTCTTGTCTTTAGTCAGGTGCAACCTTTCCTCCTGCCACTGAGCATGCTTAGACTCACTCTCTTGCCTAAGGCCATTCAGCTCTGCCCTCAACTGATCCCTGCATGTGGGGGTAGCACACACATATGTACATACACATACGTGTGAGCACGCACACACACACACATCTCTCACCTAACTTCTGTAGCTGAGGTGAGATTCTTCCTAGCTTCTGACAGAGTAGCTTCCAATGTATTCTACAATAACAACAACAACAATAACAACAAGGAAGTATACATTCATTTCATATTTTACAATGCACCGCATGACGGCGCCAATTTGATGACCATTACCAGCTGCAGAAATACACAAGGTTAGTCTTAGAGCTAGAAGCTGTGGAGAGAGCAAGCGAAAATAAACCAAACCAAAACAAAACAACAACAACAACAAGTAACTGGTACTCCATTACATCATACCGTATCAGACTCCGTTACAGTAACTGGTACTCCATTACATCATACCTTATCAGACTCCAGTGACTTTAACTTTCTATCTTCTTCCGTGAGCTTGTGATTCAACCCAAGCACCTCCTCACTCAGTCTAGCCTGGACCTGGGGCACAATCACACAAAGCTTAATGACATCACAAAACAGTAGCCCGTGACATTGGACACAGCCAAGGGTAGTATACGTATATGAATATGTGTGTACCTTAGCAAACTCCTCTTTGGTCTTGATGAGAGAAGTTTGGAGTTCCTGCTCTTTCTTGTGAGACTGGGAGATATCTGATTCGGCCTGGTCCAGCTGGGAGTGCAAGTCCTAGCAACCAGCAGACAAACACACATTTACTTGAATCTGAATTCAGCATTTAGAATTTTTAAATGTGACCGTAAATAGGCAAGTAAGCATACTCTCTTTTGTTTGCCTCAATGCCCAGCTATCGTTGACTTGTATTTTAATGGTACGATATTCAACTTCTAAAGTTTCATGTGCTACCTCTGAATACTAACCTTAAAGTCGTCTCGTGCTCCGTCTAGCTCTCTCTCTAGAGCCACTACCTTGGTCTTCTCCAACTGCACATGGTAAACAAAGATCTTTTTAAAGCTCGCCATTGAGACCAGCTCCACAAGTGATACATATGGATATTGAACTTCTCCCCCACCTGAATCTCATCACTCTTCTCTTTGAGTCTGAGCTCATACTTGGTGCACATCTCATCATAGTCCCTATGACCTCTCTGTACCAAGAAAACACATACACACAGAGCAGCACGTTACCATGGTAATTCACACTGTAAACACTGCAACACTAAGTTAACAGAAGTGTTGGAAAGTATTAATCGCACAATGACCCCAGGCTGACAATCAAAACCGCTGTCTTAAATATTATACCATTTACGTACTTATTTATTAAAATATATTTATTTATACATAAAAAAAAACAAAAAACGAATTGCCTGTCAATATACGAGCTGTCAACACGGAGAAATGAAAGGTACAGATGGTTAACACAAACTACCAAGTTAAACTCAAGATAAATAAAAGATGCCACCAAGAAAAATTTCAATGCTAAAACTGTTTGATTCTATAGGAAAGAACTTCAAATAGTTATAAAAGTGACTATTAAATGGTTAGCCAGATCTTCTAGTTACTACTATAATACACACACACACACACACACACACACACATACACACCTATTTCAAGTATTATTGCTGGCTGGTTTGTTCACCATCAGTGCACTATACTCACACACACACACACACACACCTTGGAAGCTACCCATCGGATGATGCTTCTCTGCCACAAGTGACAGACTAAATCACAGTTTTTAATGTTTCTGACGAGTGGTGACACGCCTGTGTCTATCAATGTCTTGCTTTCGTCTGAATGCTCTCTCACACACACTACACTGGTATGGCTTATCTTAGCTGTACTGCTACCACTGATCTCAATACTGTCTTCCACACATGTCCTTATTCTCCTCTCATCCTCTGCCACTCTAGCCTCAGTCACACCCTCGAGTCCTGTCCTCCAACCACTCCTGTCCTGTGCCTGCCCACTGATACCCCCTCCTCTCATCAATATTAAACCTGTTCAAATCTTTTCTGACACGATCTCGCCATCTCATTCTGGTCCCATGTGCAGGGCGGCGCTGAGGCAGTCAACCAGACAGTATCTTCTTGGGCAGTCTGTGGTCATCCATTCTTGCCAGGTGGCCTAGCCATCTCAGTCGCCTCGCTATAACTATATCTTCCAGGGATTCCTCCATTCCAAACTGGCAGGCCACTGGACACTGCTGATGAGCTCAGTCCTCTGCTGTGCTGGCGTGATGCCAACTATTTGCCTCAAGCATCAATTATGAAAGGCTCCCATCTTCTTGGTGGCATCGTGTTTGGTGGTCCAGGTCTCCGATCGTACAAGAGAACCCCCAACACAACTGCCTTGTACACCATCCTCTTTGTCTTGAAGGACAAGTTGGAATTGTTGAAGATTGGACCTTTAAGGGCCCCAAAAGTTCTTGCTGCCTTGGCAATTCTCTCCCCAACCTCCATGCCTACTCCTCCATTTGCCTCCAACACTGACCCTAGGTACTTGAAGTTTGTCACACACTCCACTTCTCCACCTTCCAGCATTATCGGCCTCGCCTCATCTTCAGTACCCAGAGCACCTGCAACAAGTAGTTTTGTCTTCCTCACACTCAAAGTCAATCCCCATGCCTTGATCACTTTCTCCAACTCCACAGCAGCCCTTTCCATAGTGTTCCTATCCACACTAACAGCTGCAGCATCATCAGCAATGGTCTCCTCCTCTCACCCACCAACTTCCCCCCACACTTATACATAACATCAACTCCACTCCCTGCATCTTAACCGTGATTAGCTTCTCGTGCTAAAGCTACAAATGATCTTAACACTGAGGGCTAGCAAAACCACTGCAGTGTTTTAAACACAGCCTTTCACTTAGCAACTGACAAAATCAATACCAATACTACAGTGATCACTAAAGCTGTGCCAACCAGTCATGTTAGCGTTACCCCCCAGGCACCACGAGGAGGTATGACTTGGAAATTTGCCCGACACACACACACACACACACACACACACACACACACACTAGTTTTACCTCCACATCAGACTGCAATGCCTGCAGCATCTCCTGGTTGTGTTGGATGGTCTTCTCCAGTGACTTCATTTGGTCAGTCTGTCATCACACACACACACACACACACACACACACATCCCAGTCTGAGATACATACACACACTGTGCCACACCCCCATAGCTTGTACCCACACACACACATCCCAGTCTGAGATACATACACACACTGTGCCACACCCCCATAGCTTGTACCCACACACATCCCAGTCTGAGATACATACACACACTGTGCCACACCCCCATAGTTTGTACCTTCTGACTGTGATTTGTCTTCAACGTTGCGAGCTCCTTTATTAACTCATCGTTATGGGAACCTCCAACCTGCACAAGCAATATATATATATGTTATAGACCATTTTCAAACTACAAGCCCATTTTCAAACAGCCTAGCTCCAAATTAGCCACAAACGTTGCTGGTCTTACAGTGGTGATGTACAATTAAAACCAAGAGCAGTCTCACCTGAAAGTCAGGCAGGCTCCTACTAGCAACCAGATACAAAGTTTGCTCTGGTGTTAAAGAGCACACAAGAGCACAAATTATTAGTCTATTGTTTGTTGAATCCAGTTCCCCACAAATTGTAAGAGGGGAACATATGGGGTAGTTAGGAAATCTCTGGGAGAAAACGTCATAGAAGTATAAACAAGCTTAAAAAACAGTAAATAAAAATTTCAAAGATAAGATGTTTTAGTGGTTCCAAAGTTTCAGATACAAGCCTAGCTAATGTCAAATTCGTGGGTGGAAACATGTTCATGTCAAGCCTAAATGCTGCCTAAACCACATCTTACATGCATTTGCATCCTTTACATCTTGCATCTTATAGCAGTGTTTCATTAATTACTAGTGACTGAGATTTGTAAAGAACTATGAATGATTCAGTCATTCTCGGCTGAAATAATTATAATAATAGCAAATTTTCTCGTTCTTACAGCCAATAATATTGTTAATTAAAACTTAACCCGACATTTCGACTTCTTGCCGAATATAGTAGACAATAAGTGTACCCTCCAGAAATCTTGCTGTTTACATTGTGTTAGTATATCACCACAGAGAGTTGACCACAGTTGACCCCCTGAAAAAGATGCCGAGGAATAAATCAGAAACCTTGTCAAACAAATGGCACCAGACGCCTCTGGAACCACTTCCACATCACCAGCCAACAGCTCAGCCAAGAGCAAGCCCAATAAATCACCGCCAGTTATCAAGTGCCCTCTGTGCGCAGACAAGCACAACTTAGTTCGGTGTCAACCCTTCGCCCAATATGATGTAGACAAAAGAAACAAGTTTGTTTGGGAGAAGCGATTGTGTACTAACTGTCTAGGAGAAGGACATGGCTACACGCATTGCCCCTCCAAGTACACCTGGCGAACATGCCACAATAAACACCACACAATGCTGCATCGAGAAAAGTCCACCAGAAAAGCCACGAATGCAGTCCTTTGTGTCAAAGTTCAAGCACATGATGTGGATTCTGACAAAGCTGACAGTGACGTGACATTCATGGAGACAGCTATGGTGGTAGCCACGTCAGGCAGCGTCACACCAGAGCCAGAGTATTGCGATCAGATGTTAAATCACTCTGACAAATGTGTTGCCTTGTCACCTTTGAGAAATAATGTCACTGTTCCTAGAATTTGAACTGAAATACGTGCACAATGCAAGTACATGGAGCTTTAATTTACATGCATTTGCGTCCCTACATCTTGCTGCATCATATAGCAGTGTTTGTGACTGAGATTTGTAAAGAACTATGAAATGTTGCAAGAGCTATAACAGCAAACACTAAGACTATACTACTGCTATGGGGGGGGGGGGGGGGGGGTATAACTAATTTATGGTCAAGTTTATTGTACAATCCTTACCAAGCTGCACAACACAAACACATTTTTTTTTGTCTCTGTAAAGCACTTTACATTAAAAAAATTACAGAAACAGTTTCTAATTTTTTTTGTGAAGTTTTTAAATGACTGTCAAAAAAAATTAGACACAATCATACTGTTTTAACTGACGCATGTCTTAACAGATAGTGGTTCAACGTGATCTAAATTTATTGAATACCCTGCTGTGCTACCAGTACTATGTGTAATAGTTATAACCAATATTGAGTTTGTATGTGATTACAAATCCTAAGACACGAGGGTGAAGCCGAAGTTGCGAGGGTATGTGAATTGCAGTAAAAACCAATTCTTATTGGTTTATGACTATTTTATAACCCAAGGACATAGACACCGAGGCAGGTTTCTGTTCTTAGTTTTTTTCTGATGGAAGTGAGCCGGAAAAGTAGGACATCAGATGATTATACTAATATGACACATAGAGTAAAAAGAGAAAATGTATTTTTCCTTTAATTTAATGTGTCCTGTGTAATTTATAATATAGTTTGAATTTGTTAATAAAAGAATGTGGTTATGGGTATAATTGCCTGATTTAGATCATATCACTCCATTGTTGGTAAAGAGAAATAAACCCTCCTTTCAAAATTTCATAGACGTAATTATTTCCCCTTATTTTTAGTGACCTTTCTGTAATGAATCTGTTGTGCACAGAGCTAGCTGGAAAAAGAGATTACTCTGAGCAACATAATTCATTAACATCTAACTTGTTGTTTGTTGATCTTTGTGTCTGTGTGGGTGAATACTTTAGTGGGACCAAGAGGGTGTTCAAATTGGTGAACTGTTTAGTTTGAAAAAATTCATTACATATTTATGCATTTCTCACTTTGTAATTTGTGTACTTACCTGTCTTTTTTTCCTTTTATGTCTGACCATGAGAACATAGCCATGTCTACTGAATGACCTTGCCTATCTTATAGGTTTTCACCCTAGATGACTGTGACCCACCTTACTCAGCTTTTGTTAATGCTCTAATAGATTAATAAACTGTAGCCTTTCCTATAATTATAATGGTATGACTACTCGGTTTTCATGCACTAGTTATTTGTGAGTGTGAGAGCTTTTTTAAATTTTCATTTAAAAGAAGCTTATTGCGAGGTCTTTTCAGTTACATTCTTTTAAGAAGATGGACAAGTGACAGATGCATGCAAACGATCAAGTGCGTTTTTAATAGGATTGACATGCCCAAATTGCTTGGATTAGTGAAGTTTAGAGTAACAAACTTTTTAAAAGACTATCTGTTTTATTTCAATTTTTAAAAAAATAGTTCTATTCAGAAAAAAAAAATTTATGACCACACAAGAGTTCTGTGTCTTGGGTCTGCTTTGGCAACTGCCCTATTTACATTTAGCAGTTTTTTTTGTTTTTTTTTGTTTTTTTTGTTGCCAGGTTTACTATCTGACTAGTTTTAATGATCTGATTCTTTTAAATAGGGGTTGACACCCTTCAAAATGGTTTGAATAGTTTGACCAGCCTGTTCTAAAATAGTCTGGCCTGTTTTTAAAAATGGTCTGAGGTTTGGAAATGGTCTGGCCCGTTTTAAAACGGCTGGACCATTTTAAAACGGCTGGACCATTTTAAAACAGTCCAAGTTTGTAATTGGTCTGTAACACATATATATATATATACAGAATTACACTACAGTATAGAAACTACAGGTTTAACAAAAGCAATCAGTTACATTCTTTCATTCCCCTGCAATTAGTGGGTCCTCTTTACCTCATGTACACAACCACATATATACTCGACCCAATACTGTACCTTGAGCTGGCTGTCTTGATGCTCAACTCTCTCTTTCAAACTTCCCAGCTACACAGAGAGTAATAATACATACATAGACACACACACGCACACACAAACACATACAAGCACATATACACACACACACACATCGTCACACAATGCATACGTGTGCATCAACCCACAAGTCTCTACCTCTTCATGTAACTTTGCTTCACTGAGCAGCTTCATCTCCAGTTGCTGCACTGTCGTCTCATACTGGCTCTTCTGAGACTATTAGTCAATAAAACACACACACACACACACACACACTTATTCAAGCCCCCCCACACACATACATATTGTATAATGTACACACACATGTATATACACTAGCACAGTCCCCAGTAGAGTTAGAGCTCACCTCCAATGCTTGACTTCTGACTTTGAGGTCATTCTCTAAACTAGAAATCTACACCATCCAATACACACAGATATACATACCAGCACTATGAGCATGTGCAGTGACATATGATGTGGTTACCTTGGTGAGATGCTTGGTGATGGCAGAATCTCTTTCTTTACAACTTTCCTCCAATGACTGCAACTTGTGTCTGTGTTCTTCCTTCAGCGAAGATAGAGATGACTCCAGCAACTCATTCTACACACACACATACACACACACACACACACACACACACACTAATGCTCACTGCAATCACATTCATGGAACTAATAGCTCATGACATAATAAAGTTTAGATGAGATAAGATGCTAAGTTGTACCTGAGAGTTCAGCTTCTTCTCTGATTCAACTTTCATAGACTAAATAAAAACATGTAATAAAAAGAATCAACTACAATAGAGTAGTAGCTATAGTCTCACACATCAACAATGATACCAACTATGGTAAAGTATCAGCAGTTCAACATGTCTCCCTAATACAACATGGACGTTTCACACAATCTGGTAAGGAATGGTTAATTGCATGACATTTGGCTATCTTTCTATTATGTGTATTGGTTAGAAGAAGAATTACAGACTTTTCTTAAACTATTAATACAGTTATAACCTGGGAACACATACTGGTAAGCGAGTGAAGCAAAGAGAGCCTATTAGAGGTATGTATATAAACTTGAGCCAATGGCATGTGTAAATTATGTTATATATTATATATACACACACACACAATAATATTTCAGTGTTTTAGTAGCACATGTCATAAAGTCAAGAACTCTGATGACCACTGGGTAAAGACTTTCAGCAGACCTGTACTTCTGTTTACTTATTCAATTACTGAAGGCAATACAAGAAAACAGGCTATAAGCAGTTCAGAGAGACAACTCTACTTCTCCTCAGTGTGCTATTAAAAGGCATACACTACACTACAAGTGTTGCTAATAGTTACACCAAAGCTTCAAGAAAGCCAGAGATGTGAAACTGTAGAATTCATAAAAGTGCTTCAGGGTAAATTTAAATGGACTTTTATCTTTTCATTTGTGTGGTAAGCTTTCTATTCTATTCATTTATTCTGACAATATAAACAAAACAAAACCATAAAATACTCCATTCATAATGTGAGCATGTGCAGTGGGACACCACTGTGTCACACTAAACCCAGCCATATATTTGATGACCCTTACCTGCACTGCATCTAACTGTTGCTGTAGAGATGAGAGTTGCTCTTGTTTGGCTCTACTTGTTTCTTCTAAACTAGAACACTCGATCTACACGTACACGTCTTAATTAATTCCAGCCCCTATTAATATTAATGACGCATTCATTCTAGTGTGGGACACTATTCATGTTTACATCACTAAATTAATCACCTCCAACATCCTCCGTGCAGTTTTACGATTTAATTCTACTTGTGTTGGATAATTTGTTAGTGGGGGTTGCACGTGGGACAATGCAATTTACACAACAGAGAATCCTAAGCTAGTGAAGGAAATAGACTTTATCCTCAAATAGACTACATGTGATGTATTTGAAGAAATACACTGGATTTAATATACACACTCACAAGTACACAATGATTATAAAATAATGTACTTAAATTTTGTAACTCTCCTCATGTATGTGTATTGGGTAGATTTGTATGGTAAAGGATCAAGGTTGCATAATTTCTCAAGTATGCGTAATAGAAAGCTAAAAATTTGTATTATTATACATTAATGTCATATTAACATACAGACAAAACAATTTTGTGGGTTTGTGGCTATTTTTGTGGTTATAGGTGATGGAACTGGGAGCTTCAAGACAGTGAATTTTGAAGTGTTTAAGCTGAAAAAAGAGAAATTATTCTTCGTATCTCTATAACTTGGTATACTGATACTTTAATACCTGAAGTTTCCTATGAGCCAGATTTTGTGGGCACACGAAATTTGAATCTCGAAATATTTTAAATTTTAAGAAAAAAAGTGTTTAAGCCAGGATTTTTGAATTTATTGAGTTATATCTCTAAATATTTGACACATGATGTAAAATTGCCTTAAAATTATTATGTATAACTTTGGTAGCTATACCTTGAAAATTAAGTGAGTTGTGGCTGTTTTTCACCAAAATATTTTTACGCACGGTAAGGGTCATCAAATGATGACGTTTAGAGTGGGTTGTGGGCCTTTAGTACACGTAAACGCGACATCACAAAACAGCGCATGCGTATTTGTGTCATAAAGGCACAAGGGCGCCAGTTTACCGCTAATTGTTGCTGCACGGGGATGGCTGATTTAGCTACGGTTGTATCTCAGGCCTTAGGTATCATGTTTTACGGCGCTACTGCCTATCACGGCCAGCGTTTTAGCTGCCGTCTGGAGCTACACAATCAGTAGGACTCCAACTGCATCGCCCTGATGTTGACAGAATACCGAATGCTGGGAGCCTTGGGAGTATTAAACTCCTTCAGCTTTTCTTCAGCTCTTGAAAAAGAGGACCTCTTGGATCGGCTTGGCTCCAAGTTAGTAATACCAGCCAACAATTCTGACTGATTTCGACTTCGCTCACTGCTGCTAGTAGAACGATTAGAATCCATACAGCCGCCTGCAGTTAGGGAAAGTCCCGTCTTACCGCTCAGGGAAATAACCGTTCGACCTTAGCTCGTTAACTAGTTACGTTTAATGACGAACTACCGCAAAATCTTGACGTCAACAAAAATGGCGTAAAATATATTAGAGTGAATGAGAATAGTGCTGTTCTCCATTTTCCATTCTCTAAACAGGCAGTTTTACTATTGCAAACATTGTTGGGATGATGAAGAAAAGGTATGTGTATGTTAAATGACTGTAGTGAGGGTCTATACAGTAGTTTAAAAAAACCCACTCTTTAAGTTGGAAGCACTGTATGTGCAATGGGTAGATTTGTATGGTAAAGGGTCATCACAACCATATACACTGTACTTTAAATAGAGTCCTCTATCCAGGTTGTAATTGTGTTGGGTTCATGAGGTATATTAATCCAAGTTGACTAATCCAAGTTGACTATCACATGTGCTACTACATACAACCCTATGCTGTCCTCGTTACCTTCTTCTTGGACAACTCTTCTACAAGTCTTTCTCTCTCCTTCTCCAACTCCTGCAGTTCCTGAACACAAATAGAACAACATCATCAACACACCAGTACTGACCACACCCCCTTCCTCTATTAACAACCCCTACTAATTATGTCTCAGTTACAGTCACTCTGCTAGCAAGGGTCACCTGTTGCAGTGTGTGCGTGGCATCAGAGATCTCTGCTCGGCATTTCTTGAGTTCCTCTTGCAAGGCAGCCATCTTATTCGCTTGAGATTCAGTGAGTTCTTTCTGTGAGGTTAGCTGTGAAGTAGCAGTAGTCAACTCAGCGCGCACTGACTCCATATCTGCTGCACACGACTACAAGACAACACACGTAGACCGAGTGAATCCAATACTTCATCATGGGACGCTTCTGGCACACTGAGACACGCCCCTATGCCACACCCCCACACGACTACAAGACAACACACGTAGAGCTGAGTGAATCCAATACGTCATCATGGGACGCTTCTGGCACACTGAGACACGCCCCTATGCCACACCCCCACACTAACAAACCTGTGGCTAATGAATCCCCCAATCAAACTCAAAATCAAGACAACATTTTGGCACTACTACATGTGATAAAACAACCAATGAGCATCACATGTCACTAATTAGGGAAGACGTTCTGTGAGTTAAGCTCAAGTCATTTACTTAATCACAAACAAACCAAATTATTGCAAATTTGTTTTGAGTAAAATGTACATAATTAACTCTTAAGTCCAAAGCATGCCTGGTGTGTACAGATTGTGTGCAATACGTGCCTGATGTGTACAGGTTGTGTGCACTGCATGTCTGATGTGTACAGGTTGTGTGCAATGTGCTCCGTAATTTGTAGTAGTGTAGAGAAGGGTGAAAACAAACAAACAAAACTTAATCAAATTAAAAAAAACAACAACACACGAAACAGTTTTACTCTGTCTGATTGGTTCTCACTTGCTGCCATTTCCTTCTCCACACACACATGTACACACCTTTTGCAGTTTTTCCTGTTGTGTGTTGCTGTCGCTGATCTGCTGCTTTAACTCAGCTACTTCATGGTCCTTGTGACTACGCAGGTCAGCTAGCTCCCTCTCTTTCTCTGCCAGTTCCCTTTCTTTCTCGGCTAGATGGCTGGACTTGGTCTGAAGTTGTGTGGTGACCTCTTGAACCTGCCTCTGGGCCTCTTCCCTGACCGAAGTCTGCTGACCTTTGACCTCTTCACACTCCCTATCAGATCTCTCTTGTATCTGAACACACACACACACACACACAACCCATTAGAGCTGCACGGATATGTTGGTATGCCAAAGATTAGTAACGGTCAATATGTATCCAACCCAGCCCTAAATATTGAACACTCACTGGTGACAAATAAAATAGAAATCAGGAGCAACTCATTGGGCTCTAGACTACATCATACATCATAACTACATCATACATCATAACTACATCATTCACCATAACTACATCATTCATCATAACTACATCATTCACCATAACTACATCATTCACCATAACTACATCATTCACCATAACTACATCATACATCATAACTACATCATTCACCATAACTACATCATTCACCATAACTACATCATTCACCATAACTACATCATTCATCATAACTACATCATTCACCATAACTACATCATTCACCATAACTACATCATACATCATAACTACATCATTCACCATAACTACATCATTCATCATAACTACATCATTCACCATAACTACATCATTCACCATAACTACATCATACACCATAACTACATCATTCATCATAACTACATCATTCACCATAACTACATCATTCATCATAACTACATCATTCACCATAACTACATCATACATCATAACTACATCATTCACCATAACTACATCATTCACCATAACTACATCATTCATCATAACTACATCATACATCATAACTACATCATTCACCATAACTACATCATTCACCATAACTACATCATTCACCATAACTACATCATTCATCATAACTACATCATACATCATAACTACATCATTCACCATAACTACATCATTCACCATAACTACATCATTCTACATCATTCACCATAACTACATCATTCATCATAACTACATCATTCACCATAACTACATCATTCACCATAACTACATCATTCACCATAACTACATCATTCACCATAACTACATCATACACCATAACTACATCATTCATCATAACTACATCATTCACCATAACTACATCATACACCATAACTACATCATTCATCATAACTACATCATTCACCATAACTACATCATTCACCATAACTACATCATTCATCATAACTACATCATACATCATAACTACATCATTCACCATAACTACATCATACATCATAACTACATCATTCATCATAACTACATCATTCACCATAACTACATCATACATCATAACTACATCATTCATCATAACTACATCATTCACCATAACTACATCATTCACCATAACTACATCATTCACCATAACTACATCATTCATCATAACTACATCATTCATCATAACTACATCATAACTACATCATAACTACATCATTCTGTGTGTCCTCTTTCCATAGAGCTATTGAGTTTACTACGACCCAACCATCAGACATTTTGTGGTGGACTACATTCCAGTTCTACACTCTGGTATATTGGCTTTGCCGGGGAAGCCTACTAACTAGACTAGGTCATGCTGCTCACACCAGAAGAGGTTCACAGCCAAACTGAATGAAAGTAAATACTAACACTGCACATGTAAAAGAGAGCAGCATGTGATCTACAATTGGTAAAGGATTTCATTATATAAAACTCAGTTGAATGATGTTAGGTAAAGTGACGAAAAAATTCAGTACACCACAGCTTATTGCTTGTCCCAAGTAGAATTCACAAGATACAACCACCAATATACATGCATGTTACAACTAGACCATCCTTGTTAGCTGTACAATGACCATCATTACCAGCTGCACAATGACCACCATTACCAGCTGCACAATGACCACCATTACCAGCTGCACAATGGCCACCATTACCAGCTGCACAATGACCATCATTACCAACTGTACATTATTAGATGATTCCATAATTTACTTGTTGGCATTTCTCCCTGAGGGCATCCAATTCTCTGTTGCTGGTTTGTAAGTCCCTGCCTACACTGGACACTTGCTCTTCCAAATCTGAAACCTTCTGAGCATGCTCTCTGGACCTGGACTGTAGCAGAGTCTCCTACAGTAGGAATACAACACAAACCACTTTAAAAACCTGGCTTTCTTGTCTGCATGTCTGTCCATCTGTACCTTAGCCTGAAGGTCAGAGGTTAAAGAGTTCATTTTCTCCTGCAGTGCAGTGCTGGCTGTCTCTCTCTTCTCAGCCACGCCCTCCAGGGACTGCACCTGTGCTTGCAAAGTCTCCACCGTCTCCTCTAACTGTGTATGTATACAAACAAACAAAAGTACGTAGTTACAAAGCAGGTATAAAATGGCGGCGCTACCCTGCACATGCCTAAACCCTCAAGTATAACTGCGAGTCCTCAGAGTGAGTACACAGAAGGTGTGGTCTCAACAGAACATCCAACATTCTAGCTAGTTATTGCAGGTTGGTAAAGGGTCAATACTAAATTCAAATATTTCACTCTACACACACATACAACACCTTTGAGCTCTTCATGTTGGCGGCAGCCATCTTGTTCTCCCATTCTCTGGACTTCTCCTGGTGACTAGCATTGACACTTTTCAACTTCTCCTCCACTGTCACCTAGCAACATCAAGTGAGCATGGTCAATGAAAAGTAGCAAACTAAATGACAAACCATACCTTTTCTTGTTCCAGCTGCTGTATAGCAGTGGCCGCTCCCTCACCAGCCTCCATCTTCATAATGACAACATTACAGATCATTTACTAATTAATGCCCACTGGTCAGATAACAGGACAACAAAATATAAAGTGGCCATTCACCACAACCATTGCATGGACACGCCCCTCAATTCAGTGAACTAACAGTGAAGTATACATTCAGTTTAGCACATCATATACTATTTCACTCAAAAAAAAAAAAAAAAAAAACCAGAAAAATTCGAGGTCTGATTCTTATCTCTTAGAGTGTAAAAACCACTTCTTACCCAATCCTCTCACAATAAGCCCTCAATATACAATCATTGCTGAGTTCGAACCGTTCATTCCCCCCCCCCCCCCCACACACACACGTGAAGTTCACAGGCTATGTACATACACACCTTGCTAATGAGTTCTGTCCTCTCTTGCTGCAGTTGAGTTACACTTGCTCTCACCTCCTGTAGCTTTACCTCTGTATCACTAACATCCTTCTCTCTAACACACATGCCACACCGACACACACACACACACGTGATATAATGATAGTTGAGTTGAAGGAAAAAACTTTCGAGAATAAGCTTATATTTCATATGTTTAGCAATATGAATTACACACAAAGTAAAAAACAAAGAAACAAAAACAACAACAACAACAAAAATACACACATGCACGTTTCCCATATGACCTTGAGGTATATCTGGTGTGTACTGGCACTATCATTATTACATACAATGCTTACTGGACAAGTTAATATTCATGTGCACAGTCAGCATTCTTTTCAACCAAAGGTAATTAAAATTTTCAAGAGTAAGTGTGAAATATCATTTATGTCCTAAGGATTGGTTGGAGTGTATTTCTTACTAACAATCTCCCAAACTTTAGATACGTATCTCTAACATGCACAAATTCCATAGGCTAAATAACTCCAGTTGGAAATATCGCATGCTCACAAGATATTGACAAGAAATCAAACGTAAGAATATCCACTGAGAGATCACATGACCCAGTAGTGACAAGCATTGGCTCACGTACTTCTGCTCCAGTTTCTCTTCCAGTTGAGAACACAATGACTTGGTCTGTTTGTGCTCCTGCTGTAGTCCAGCCAACAACACCTCCTGCACACACACACCCACACCCACATCACACAGTCTATCTCCATAGTTACACACACACTAACTACCACTGCAACAGTTAATGAAGAAAGTTTTGTGATATCCAGTAACCCAAGTGGGGTGAGGTACAAATGGGACATTTGGATAGGATGAAATATATAATAAATCACGTCCATGGTGACTTGATAATAAACTGCTTCCAAGGTAACTGATTAACGTCAAGACTGAAGAGGTAGGGAAGGCAGTACTTACCTTCTGGTGTTTGTCCTTGATGGCTTCATCAGCTTCCTTCTTAGCTTCACACGCATCTTCTTCCATCTTCTGCAAGTCTGACTTCAGCTACAACACACACACAACTTGAACTCCCGACCCAACAACTTGTTCACCTCACTAGCAACCATTCTCCGCCCACACACTCCAGTGCCTCATTAACAATAAGTACATAGTTACGTATCTAACGCCTACCACGAAACACCCACACCAGTGACATTAATTACATTCCTCCTTCTAGACCACACCCACTAACCCTTCCCCTTACCTGAGAGCATTGTTCCTGTAGTACTGAGTGTGCCACCTCCTTCTGTTGCAGCTGCTCCTTGTGTTGCTGTAGAGACATCTGTAGAGACTCCACAGTCTCCTCTAAACTAAATTATAGCCAATACATTCACACAAACACTCCACACATCCTCCTTGTGCACTTAATCCAATTACCAGCTCAAAAATGGAACACTTAATTAGCGGAACAAACTCTCGTCTATTCCAAGTATTCACCATGAACCAACAACACTTAATTGTATGTACATGCATGCCTCACCTTTGAACCTGCTGGAACTTGGGAGCCACTCCGAGTTGCTCTTGAGCCGTCCGTAGTTCGGTCTCTAGCCTGTGAGAAAGGGGGCGTGGCATGAGGCACCAAACACATCTATGGACACTCCTTTATACTGCCTTAACTGACCTTTGCACTCTATCAGCCTTGGGAGCAGCTGCTAGCTCTAGCTCTAGTTCTCGTATCTGAGCATCACGTCTAGCAGGAAGGGAAGGAGGGAGAGAAAGTGTGTGTGAGAGAGAGAGAGTGATGGAGAGTGAAGGTTATTAACACTCATCAGGTGTATAGAGTTGTTAACACTCATTACACAGGTGTATAGAGTTGTTAACACTCATTACACAGGTGTATAGAGTTGTTAACACTCATTACACAGGTGTATAGAGTTGTTAACACTCATTACACAGGTGTATAGAGTTGTTAACACTCATTACACAGGCGTATAGAATTATTAACACTCATAGGTGTATAGAGTTGTTAACACTCATTACACAGGCGTTGATTTATTTATTATTAGGGAGATCACCTGATATCACATTCTGCTGATATTTACATTACTTGTGCTCCTATTGCTGTGTTGATATGTACTCATGTATGGTTTCCTGCGAGTTCCTAGCCCAGCTCCAGGAGCTTTGCTTGCACGGCTCACAGTGCCTGCTTAGTGCACAGGCATCCTGGCTCTGTCAGGTGCGCATAACTGCCGGTTTGCAAAAGAACTTGCATTCATGCATTCATGTATGCACTCATGTATGTAGTTCTATTGGTGACTGTCACACATGCTCCTTCTACCAGCTACATAACTTTATTAGTAGCACGGCTATCGCTGCTCTGGCAATACACAAGGTCATACAGTATCAACAACTTCTCTACTGAATAGTTGTAGTCCATCAGATAGGGACGGATGGACTTATTAAACACTGAGGATATCAATCAACACATTGGCAGTGATAGATGTAGATAGTATATACATTAATTATGATTTTAGCATTAGTCTATCACTGCAGCTCTAATGTTGTGTATGTATATACACACACACATACCTGTCCACATCCTCTTGCTTGGGGGCTCTCTCAAACTCGCCCTTTACCTGTTGATAGGAACTCTCTAAACTGTACATAACCAAATAAATAATGTATGTAAATACACACACACATCAACACACTGTATCTGCATGCATTGGTGTAGAATAAGAATATTAAAGGAGAGGGCATTCTAGCATCAGACTCCATTACCTCCTGTATTCCTCTGACTTATCGTTGAGTGATGTTTTTGTCTTTGTGAGTTCTTGCTCTAAATGCTCCACAAACTCTTGCTTGGGAGCAGCTCTGAGTTCTGACTGTAGAGATTGGACTAACTGGTCTTTTCTATTCACAAACACACACGCACATACACCTCAGTAATGAATATTCATACATCACAAATGGTACCACAGTGTTTCATTTGATGGCTGTATTATAACCCTATGAATTTTCCCTTTAAAAAAAAATGAGCCTGATATTTTTCCATGAGCGAGAAGAGAATGTAAATGCAGATATTTCAATTAGAACCACACATCTACAATGTCTCCTTGACAACACCACCTGTATATTAATTTTCTGTGCTGCTGAACTAGCTCCAATTTTTTACTCTACACTAACTTCTTTTACTATAATACAATGGCCAAGTATATGTAGACATACATTCAAACCTTCTTCATACAATGCACCCGGCTTATAAATGCGAAACCACCCTTTACCAGATTACTATATGGAACCACTTTCAACTTACTCTGTGAGCATGTCCCTCGTCCTGCCCAGCTCCTCAGTGAGTCTCTCTGCATCCACTTTGTACCGATCCACAACTTCTTGCCTGGGGCCAGAGTCATATTTAGCTTGCAAGTCCTCACATTTCTTCTCGGCTTTCAGTATGGACTCTCTCTTCTCTTCTAACTCTCTTTGTAGAGTAGACAGTTCCAGCTGCAGCCTGAAGACATGGAAACAAGCCAGGACACAGGAAAAGAATACAGTTAACTGTTGAAAGAGACTGTGTGCTAATGGTCAGAAGAAACACTGGGTGGCTACACTCTGCAGAGTCAATAGTGACTGACATTAATGAGTATTGGATTTCCCAATCGCCCTCCTTCCTCCATTCTCACGTAAAGGGGCCTACCCAATCCACTAATGTTTGTATACAACAATGCTAATGATCAGGAAATTCACCATATGGACACACTCATGGGTTCACTTCTTATGTGCTCTAGAAAATTTCTTTATTGTTCGGGAGATTAAAACAAACAAACAAACAACTTGTAGGACTTGATAGTGGCAGTGGTGAGTGAGCGCAGCACATGCAATTCAATTGGAGTATAGCTTTACTAGTGATACATACCTTAACATATTAGTACAGCTTCATTAGCAGAGCATAGGAAAAAGGAATGTGTACAGTGACAGAGAAGGAGGAAGCGGTAATTAGAAACCGATGTAGTTCTGGGGAATTACCACATTCCTCTAACCCCATACACACTACCCAAATGTCCTTTGCAAATAAGATTAGCATGTGTAATACTTCATGCACCTCTGCACTTGTAACATTCCGTCACATGGTTATGTACATGTATGTTGACAGGCCAGAAGAGTGGGGGATCCTAATTAGCTATACTTTTAAAATAGTGTGAAATGTTTAACACGAAAATGGCCTTGAAGTCATTTTCTTTGAATGAAGTGTAAACAAAAACAATTTCTATGGCAAACAACAACCTAGCAACTAGGAAACCTAGCAACTAAAATGTCAATTCAGCACTCACTCACCTGTCGACAACTTCCACTTTAGGCATTTCCTCCATTTTGTCCTTCAGTTCTTGCCGTTCCTTCTCCATGTGCTCTTTCTCTTCCTGCAACACTTTAAGCTCCTCCTTTAGCTTTCCTGTCTCACGCTCGTGCTCAGTAGTGTTATGCTCCATGAGCATGTGCAGTGACGCCATCTGTGTCTGCATGGCACGCACGTCATCTGCCTCAGGGCGCTGCTGCAGCTTCACAGAGAGACGCTCGTTACGCAGCTCCTGCTCTTTCAACTCGCCCTGAAGGTAAACATGAAAGAAGATAAAGTACCTGTTCTCTGGTTGCTGCAGTCAATAAGTAGTTGTGCCTTCTTCTAAATAAAAGGCCACATTTACAATTTTTACCTATATATCGTATCTTGACAAGACCAATCATAAATGGGGGCGGGGGGCAAAATAAGATTCAATAGGAATTCAGATTTAAAAGGTGGGGATGTAGTGTGTGTGTGTGTGTGTGTGTGTGTGTGGAGGGGTGAGGTGGGCGAATAATGTAGCCCCACTTGCTTAGTGATGTGTTCCAGTCCCATACTGTACCATGAACCAACATGTTTTAAGCCACATTGCATACGATTTGCTGAACGAAAACACCAACTGTGCAAGGTGTTAATGGTGCTGCTTATCCTGCTAACTAAGGTGCGCTCCAGCACAAGGTGAGTAAGGTAGCAGCTGAAGAAGAATCCACTTCAGTTTCATCCAGTGCAGAATAAGGATGAGTTTTTAAGTGGGATAGTGACTTAAACAACAACAACTGCAGATAGTTTAAAAACTTCAAACTTAGCAAACACTTCTGTGAATTTTTAGTGTCTTACTCTCTAGTTTTCTTGAGGCTAAAGTGTAAGCACATATCAGCCTGAATCACACTTCGACTTTAGGGTGCTTACAAGCAGTTGAAGTGTGGTTCAGGCTGATCTATGCAATTAAAAAAGAAAGCTGGCCTAAGTCATCACTACAACACACGTGCTACTAATATGCCACAGGTGTATTCATAGTAATATACTACAGGGTCATACTCATACACTTCTGACGATGTCTTGTTCAATCAGTTGCCAATACCATATGACTCATAACTATATCTGGTTACACACTCTAGTGACTACTGGCATGTATGTACCTCACACTTTCAGCTAATGGTAACCCTCTCATCACATCACTGTCAATGGTCCGCTAGGTCAGGATGCTTACCACACACACACACACATACCTACATACACACCTACATACACTCGCACACACACACACACAACGCAAACGCTAATTCTCTTGCAACCGCTAGCGTTATACGCACCTGGCAGAGCCAGGATGCCTGTGCACTAAGCAGGCACAGTGAGCTGTGCAAGCAAAGCTCCAAGAGCCGGGCTAGGAACACACAGGAGAACAGGCCTTTCCTCACAGCAAGTGGTGTGGGCACCTGAAGTCCCACTTGGACCATTGCTGTTTCAACACACACACAGCAGTGTGCGCGCGCGAGTGGATGTAGGTGCGTGTGTGTGTGTGTTTTAACATGCCTTGTAGTACACATGTTACATGTAATGTAGCCAGCGTGCATACCTGTAGTGACTTTACATGAGTCTGGAGGTCAGTAGACTTGGCTGTGCTCTCATCAAGCTTGGCCTGGAGTGTTGCCACGGAAACAGCCTAGGAATACAAACAGTCAAGATAACCTCACACATACATACATACATAGTCCCAAAGGCACACACACAGCACTATTGGTAGCCCTCAGCAATGCATAGTGTAAGTACACTAGTGGTGTGCTTGAGCACAAATGGCGAGCGAGCCTAAAGACTATACTATTTTTTATTGACTTCTAACACTGAAGCTACTGAAAATAAGGTCAAGTTTTTTAATTTAGCATACAGGGTAAAGGGATTTCAGTGCCATAGTAACAACTCTCTGCAACTGCTTGAATTGAAGGAAAAAACAACAACAACAAAACAATACACGTTATTTAAAAGTTTTCTTTGTGATATTCTTTAGCTAAGTAGTGGTTGTAACACACAATGCTTTGACACACAATGCTTTGACACAGCTGGACATGCACCTACACAGACTTACCTTCGCAGTAGTCTAGTGGACAATGTATTTTCAGGTAAATACTGTGCGCACGGCTTATAACCATGACAAAGAGCGCATTGACTTACCACCGCCACTAACTCGAATAGAAATGGAAGTCCCTTAAGTTGTCAAGTATTAACTGCACCCGCAAAAGAATTCAAAACGGTAAACAATTCAATTTCTAGGGTGATACGGGTACTGATCGATAAACCAGAGGATTCTGTTTAGTGCAATTTGGGACGGGGTCGACAACCGAACTAACACAAAATTGCGAGGGTCAAAGTACAAAAATGCCTTACGTACGTCCATACATATATACAAATAAATAAATAAACATCCCCGATTTTGGATTGTGTTACCCCTGTAAGTGTCTCGCTAGCTACGCTCGCTCGCCAATTACAAAATATCACCTTTCACACCAGATATGAAATATCACCCTTTACCAAATTATCCAGCTAAACAACTTGGAGACATCTTTGAAGTTGTTACTACCATACCAATACATCGCTAGAAACAAAGTGTCAAATTTCTCAGCACTTCAAACCCGAACACATCAAAGAAGATGGAGTCGAGACTAACAGAGTTAGGAGTAACAGCCACAACATTTCCTAAGTCTTGTCTCTACCTCATCTTCATACATGTCAGATATCTCCCCAATAGAAGCCTTCCTCCACTCAGACTTTAACTAAACAGGAAGCCAAGGTCTGGTGCAGGCTTCCAGTTACAATGTTGAATGGATCAGCACAGCTGAGATAGAATGTTCCTGTAACTAGGTGGTATGCATATGGTAATGTTTTCTATCTGTGTGGCTTGCACAGATGTGCGGTGGTTAGTGACACCTTCAAATAGTACTAACACTCCAATTCCTAATCAATTAGTAATACTAGAGTATGCCGGCACAAATGGTGAGCGAATCATACTATTCATAATTCAAACAACATATAAAATCCTTTACATAACTCAAAGAAAGACTCAACCTTAATTACATTCAAGTAAGACTTCACAGTGCATTGTTGCTGTGCATGACTTACCAGTGAGGCTGCCTTCTCCGACAGTTTCTCTGTAGTCTCAACAAACGACTGTTTCTCTGTTTGGAGATGAGAGTTCTCAGTGTTGAGACGAACCAACTCGGACGTCACTGCAAAATACACGAATCAGGTATGATACTAAAATCTGCACAATTAATACAAACCAACTCAGATGTCACTGCATACATGAATCAGTTAAGAAACCAAAGTCTGCACTATCGAGATTAATTAACTCAGATATCATGGAATACATGAATCAGTTATGAAACTAAAGTCTGCACAAGTTTCAGGCCAGACTTCAGTGAGCCAAAGCCTTACATGCATACAGCACATGTGTACGTACAAGTGTTTCGACTCTGCTCTGACTGTTCAAACATCTGTTTAAAGGTCCTGAGCTCCTCCCTAGTCTGGTCTCCAGACTGCTCTAGCACCTCCTCCAACTTGGTTAGCTCCCCGCGCAACGTGGAGTTCAGACGCCTCTCTTCCTAATGACATATACATCCATATGTAGTCACCCAGGTCATTAACTACTGTTAGATACACAGAGAGACTCACCCCAGTCTGGTATTACCCCTTTCTCTGACCAGAATAGTCCGCCCTCTAAAAATGTACACAAAGCTTGCTATCTTTTCCTCACTAGCTGATGATTATGAAGATACAGTAACTAAGTGAAGAGCTATCTGAAAGCTTTTGTTGTCTAGCTGGTTGCTAAGTAAACTCATGTATTCTACTAATTGTAAATGGATTCGATCTAGCCATTGTAGCGTGTATAAACAATCCAAAGTGACAGCACAAGTAATTAGCACTTCCAATCTATATAATAATGCGCTTGTGTGTCAGTAACGACGACGACGACAGTGTGTGTATTCATGAATAATTCATGAGCTTGGTACGGTTTGGTAAAGCATCGTCTCTTTACCGTAGGTAAAGTGTCGTCACATTCTGTAGAACGTGCCGGTTATTTCTAAAAAGCGGGTGCAATAGAGACGATGGAAGGTGGCGTAGGTATCAAAAGGAAGGCGAAAGTACAGAAGAGAAGGTAAAAGGAGATTAATTGTAACTGAAAAGCGGATGGAATCGGCGAGGTAAGGCGGTGTAGGTTTAAAATGGAAGGGAAGAGAAGGCAAAGAAAGGCGTGCGAAATAGAAGACAAAAATTTCTCAAAGTTGGACAGAAATGCAGGAGAGATAGACAAAGGAAAAGGGGGTGCCATTATAAAAGAAGAGCTGAAGATAGGAGCGGTGGGATAGAAGAAAAGCTCAGATAGTTCAGAAAAAAAAAGAGCAGGAGAGGGAAACTTATGTAACCTTAACCAATGGTAGAGAATGATAACTGAGCAAGATAACTTGTGCTACTGCATTCTTACTTTGCAATACGTCAAGCGCCACTATGTGGCGGGGTACTTGCTAGTTCAACATAAATAGTCGAAGCTCAAAGTTGCCCTCTATTACTAAGACTTAGTTTTAATATTAAATAAATGAATTAAATATATTTCCTTCCATCCAAAGGTTTCACAAACCATATCCCCTCCCACATATTCACATTGATGAGGTCCGTCATAATTTTCATTTGCAGCTTGTAGTGCTCCAACTCCTCCATCCCCTCCTGCCTCGGGGGAGGGGCAAACTCCTCAACTGTCACCTTGCCGACAGATCTGCATGGAAAATAATGACCACATCTCATAAACACACGCATGCATGTACATACATCATACCGTACATTTATGTACTTTCACGCAATCATAAAGATCAGACTAAAGTTAATACCAACCGCAAGCCATGGGGTTTAGAAATACTGAAATACACTAGAGTCAGGATATTTTTAGAACCAA
>WLWD01006043.1_pt1 | contig 84878 bp, 67 predicted proteins | sample 6712731 | NCBI WGS metagenome assembly WLWD01 (sample SAMN12718690, study PRJNA576275) | sponge metagenome | isolation source: marine sponge | host: Mycale hentscheli | place: New Zealand: South Island, Marlborough, Capsize Point | collected 2014-11-01
ATTATTCCCACATACAAATGCCAATTAATGTTACCACCATTATTATGTACACCTACTTACCTTGTCATCCCTCCCCAGCTGCTCTCCCATGGCCGCAGCTCTAGTAGCTGAGTCTTTTGGCTCAGGTGGAGCCGGAAACCCCGCCCCCCAATCAGCTTGGGCTGACTGGGGTGTAATTAACGGGGCGGGGCAAGCCCCTTTAATTCCGCCAATGGAGGCACGACCACCCGCCCCAGGCCAAGACCAAGACAGAGAAGGGGGGGAGAGAGACCCCAATAGTATAATTACGAAATAATAAACAACAACTACAATAACTGTAACAAGAATGTGATACACAAACAACAGCTACCTAAACATACACCACAGGAACTGCAGTAAGTGTGTATTACCAACAGCAACAGCCACCCGTTCCAGTACACTTGCGAGTTCAACAAATTCTTGCTGTATACGATGCAAGCTGTGCCCTTGGAATCTTTATGTACTCCAAGTACGCAAGACTTTTCCACCGTCCCAAGGTCCTAACTGTGGAGTCCTCCAGGCCCCTAGCTGCCGCCGTAGTGGCTGCACCAATGCGGAAACTGTGTCCAGAGTATTGACCTGGCTCAACGCCTGCTTCTTCCAGTGCAACCTTGACTGCAGTAACCAGGCGCTGCCTGGTTAGAGGCTTGCCATCAATGAATCTGAACAGAGGTCCAGCACTTTTGCCTCGCACCACCAAGTAAGCCAACATGGCAGCCACTGGACAGAGATCGGATGCCACTCTGCCAATAAAAATAGAAATCCCTTGTCGGAAAGGGTCTGTCTTCGAGGCTTTAATGCGAACTTCTATTCTTGAAGGGTGAGCAGGATCATCGACCAACACATCTCCCCATGACAAGTGACCAGAGGCATCGTAGCCATCGTCCGATGGCACTGTCAGTTCCCCGATCCGCATAAAGCCGAAAAATGCCAGGCAGCATGCTGCCCAAAGCATGACCACATCTGCCTCGTGTGCACGAGGGTTCCACACTCCTTTGATCTTGCGGAGCAAGTCAGGTGTAATAGGCCTACGCTCACGTTTTGACACCCCTGCCATGCCTTCAGCACGCTTCACACCCCGCAAGACGTAGTGTAACCTATGCAAACCAGCCGAGAATGGATCCCCGTAGCCCTCCGAGATATGAAGGTGACGCACTCCTGCCATATACGACTTAATTGTCCTGTGGCGGAGACCATCCACTGCCAACGAGGCAGCGAAATGGCACAGTGTGTCTTCATCCGCTGGCACTGGAGCTCGGCCGGCCGTAGCGCATATCCCCATGAATCGTCTCACCCCACAAGCATAAAGTTTATGTGTAGATTCGGCCAAGCCCATCATATAGAACCTCTGAACAGGGTCACCCAGTTTACTTTTGTCCAATCCGGGGTGTCTCTGACCAGGCACTGGAGGAGTCCCACCGGGATGTGGGTGGCCTCTGCCGCTGACTCCGGCACCAGCTGCTGGAATAAAAGGAGAGAATCCCTAGATAACGCATCAGCTGCGCCATTGTCGACACCAGGGATGTGCTGACAGACTAATGTCACGTCCCATCATGCCAAGAAAAACGATAAACACCACATCAGGTGCATTGCCCTGTCCATCTTACTTTTGCCGGAGTAACGATTGCAACTACCGCCATGTTGTCGCATCTGCAAGACACCGTTGCACCCTTCCAGAGGCGCCCCCACACGGCCACTGCCATAACAATCGGCAGTAGCTCTTTCACCATATTATGAATCTCTGACCAGCTATCAGGAAACTTGAGTTGGAACCAGAGACCTATGCATGTATTGGCCCCGCAACCCCATGCACCTGACGCATTAGTAGTGAGCACCACTTGTGGCTCGCCCTTAACCACGCTGGACATCGGGCAAGTGCCATTCCACACAGGCAAAAAACAGTTCCACCATTTAAGGTCTGACCGGAAGCCTGCATTCAGCCGCACCCTATGGTGCAGTGCTCTCGCCCTGGCTGAAAGGTCAATCATTCGCCGGAGGAAGGACCGGCCCGGTTTAATAACCAGACACGCGTGCTGTAAGTACCCAATCAGTAACAGCAGCTCCCTCTTGGTGCAAGACTTCTTTGACTCCCAATCCTGAATCATGGTACACAGGCGTTCCAGCTTTTCCCGGGGAAGGCTTATCGTCAATGAGGCCGTATCCAACTCTATCCCCAGGAAAGTCAATTTGGTGGCAGGGCCCTCAGTCTTTGCCGGGGCTATCGGCACACCCAACCCCTTGCACCGGGCCAGTGCCCTTTCTAAGGACACCCCACACTGACATGAGTCTGGTGCTCCAAATAGTAAGAAATCATCCAAGTAGTGGATGCATATCACCTGGTCAGTGTTAGCCAAGATCCACAAGAGACCATCGGCAATGGCATTATACAGCTTCAGTGCTGATCGGAGGCCAAAGGGGAGCACCTTATCTACGTAGGTGCGGCCCCGCCACTGCATACCCAAGAGGTGCCGGTCATCAGGATGGACCGGCACTGTCCTGAATGCCTGATACGTCAAACTTCGCTAGATTCGCCCCCTGCCCAACTCCAGGACCTTGTGACAGGCAAAATCCACTGATGTATACTGCAGACTGCATAACCCTGGGTCAATTCCATCATTGACACTATTCCCAGCGGGAAATGAAAGGTCCACGATTAACCTCCTCCACTTCCCCGATGCATGGCCTTTCGGGACCAGCCCAAGACGATTCACATGGACCAGTTTTGCGGGAGAAGGATCAACAGGTCCAAGTACCCTTACTCTCCATTGCAACCACTCCTACTGGCACATGCCACGTATACTAACAAACTTTTTATTTTTATTTTTTATTTTATTTTATTTTTTATTGACTTCGGTAGGCCCAGCGCCACCACAGCATGGTCATCGACAATGCCCAGGCCTGTATGCACACAGTCCCAATACCACGCCTATGCTCCTCCGAGCTAAAGCGGGGGCCACATACCCCGCCTCTCCCTAGGTGCTGCTAAGTGAGCCACACGCTCACAGCACTATACCTAACTACCATGGGGAACCGCATGTCATGTAAGTCACTGCTATCAAGTGAGCCACATGCACATAACACAGCACTTCAACCACTATATAAGGCCCCACACCCTTCAGGACCCTGCCGTTAAGTGAGCCACATGCAATACTTCATATACCATGTAGGGCCACACACCCTTCCAGTCGCTGCTTTAAGTGGGCCACATGCCCATAACACAGAACTTCATAATATGTAGGGTAACACCCCCATGAGTCAGTACTGTTAAGTGAGCCACAAGCTCGTAAAACAATACATCATATACTCATCTACTATGTAGGGCCACACGCCCTTTAAGTCACTACTGTTAAGTGAGCCACATGCTCACAACACAATACTTCATATACTATGTAGGGCCACACGCCCTTTTAAGTCACTACTGTTAAGTGAGCCACATGCTCACAACACTATACTTCACATACTATGTAGGGCCACACGCCCTTTAAGTCACTACTGTCAAGTGAGCTACATGCTCACAACACAATACTTCATATACTATGTAGGGCCACACGCCCTTTAAGTCACTACTGTTAAGTGAGCCACATGCTCACAACACAATGCTCACAACACAATACTTCATATACTATGTAGGGCCACACGCCCTTTGAGTCACTACTGTTAAGTGAGCCACATGCTCACAACACAATGCTCACAACACAATACTTCATATACTATGTAGGGCCACACGCCCTTTAAGTCACTACTGTTAAGTGAGCCACATGCTCACAACACAATACTTCATATACTATGTAGGGCCACACGCCCTTAAGTCACTACATGCTCACAACACAATACTTCATATACTATGTAGGGCCACACGCCCTTTGAGTCACTACTGTTAAGTGAGCCACATGCTCACAACACAATACTTCATATACTATGTAGGGCCACACGCCCTTTAAGTCACTACTGTTAAGTGAGCCAAATGCTCACAACACAATACTTCATATACTATGTAGGGCCACACGCCCTTTAAGTCACTACTGTTAAGTGAGCCACATGCTCACAACACAATACTTCATATACTATGTAGGGCCACACGCCCTTAAGTCACTACATGCTCACAACACAATACTTCATATACTATGTAGGGCCACACGCCCTTTGAGTCACTACTGTTAAGTGAGCCACATGCTCACAACACAATACTTCATATACTATGTAGGGCCACACGCCCTTTAAGTCACTACTGTTAAGTGAGCCACATGCTCACAACACAATACTTCATATACTATGTAGGGCCACCCGCCCTTTAAGTCACTACTGTTAAGTGAGCCACATGCTCACAACACAATACTTCATATACTATGTAGGGCCACACGCCCTTTAAGTCACTACTGTTAAGTGAGCCACATGCTCACAACACAATACTTCATATACTATGTAGGGCCACACGCCCTTTAAGTCACTACTGTTAAGTGAGCTACATGCTCACAACACAATACTTCCTATACTATGTAGGGCCATACGCCCTTTAAGTCACTACTGTTAAGTGAGCCACATGCTCACAACACAATACTTCATATACTATGTAAGGCCACACACCCTTCCATCAAGTGAGCCACATGCTCACATCACAATACACATGCTGACAATGTTTCGTAGGCCCCTCTTATTTTATTTTATTTTTTTATTTATTTATTATTATTATTATTTTTATTTTTTTCTTCCTATTTCAGTACACCACCTACCTACTACCACTAGTGAAAAGTATTGGCAGACAGTAAGTGTATATAAAAGATAAAAGAGTAAAACTACCATCATCTCAATCCGTGGCTCCACCATGGCCAGCCAGGCAATACAACAATAAATAGAGCAAAATAAAAACACCAAATAGGCTATTTTAACAAACATACCCCCCACTGCGCCACTGCTAGAGCTGCTGCTGCCCAGACCACTGCTGGAGTCACCACCAACGCCAGACTTCCCACCAGTGCCACTATCGCAGCTGCTTCTGGCCACAGAGTGTGCCCTGAGCGCCTCCTCCACCAGCGCTTTGACCCTGCTCTCAAAGTCACAAGCATCAATTACCCCCGAGGTACCGGCAACTGAGGAAGTACCAGAAGTGGAAGCACCAGTACCAGCAGCAGAGGGCTCACACACTCTCCTTTTGTTGAAAATGGGCTCTTTCTCCATGATCACAATCTTAAAATCTTTCGTTCCGCAACTTTTCTCTTCCCCGCTAGTATATTCTAATTATTCACCTCCCACACGTGGGGAGCCCTGTGCGCATGACCCCGCCAGACACTCCCCTCCTACCTAACCACCAACCGTTGCTGGTACTCCGCCTGGTATTAACCCCGCCTAGTCTGCTACTAAGCTGTCATGTACTACCGCCTCACAGAAAACATGAGACCCACAGCTAGACAAGTATGGTAGTACCACCTCACAGAAAGCTGTCTTCCTGTGGTATACCCCATGAAATGGACCCTACAGAGCTGTGGGTCTCAGATCACTGGCAGTGAGGGGGGGTCATAGACCATGCATATGTAATGGGTCTGATATTCTTAATGGACTGTGTGCCCTATGCCCTATACATATTCAATTACAAGACTCCAGCATTATAGAGGACTCAACTGTCACTGTGACAATAGACTTGACCAAAAAGAATCTATACTAATCTGTTCCTAGCACATGTATATACATACAATGCAATGCACGTACTACAAAAGAGTATCTAATACCAAATAGGTACAATGTTGAGTAGTCTACTCACAATGTGAATCCAGGGCATCAGAAGACATACAATGTGTGTCGGATATGTCAGAAAGGCATGGAAGAGAAAGACTACCTCGATATTGCATAACTTACTTACGAATGGAACATAGTGATTCTACAAACACTGACTATGTACAGGTCCCAAATATTAGATATCTCAAGTACAGAAGGTCCTACTCAATGAATTATCTAAACTAACCAACTCAATCTAAGAAAAGCTAGCTGTATTGGCACAAATACTAAATATCATGATGTAGTATGTAACATGAAGTTTGTAATTTTGAAAACTCTGATGGAAATCACAAAGAGTTAAAGGCTGAGTATTACCAAGTAGCTAAAACATTGCCTAGTCAATAAATGAAGAAACCTTTACATGGAGCCAAGTTCAAATCAGCCGGACATCACGTTGACTTGTGAAGTTTGGTGGGAGACATTTTGCATTGAAAGAAACTACCCACATTATGGTCTTTAAAGTTTAACCATGAGTCAAATAATACCTCTAGTTGGCCCCAGGCTGGCTGGTAGGGTCACTTAGTATTTTCTAAATAATAGTTAGGCGCTGCCTCAAAGGGAACTACTGTTTTAGGATCCTGAACGTCCTAGGCTGTAGTATCCCAAGTGCAGTGAGGGCACACTACTTAGGGCCTGAAGGACCCTAAAAGTGGTAGCTCACAATGGCTGTGCAGTGCCTGACTAATGACAACGCAATCAGAGGGACTCTAAGTTAATAGTGTCCCTCTCTGAAGGACCTAAGCAGTTTTATGTTTCACAGTTACAATACAAAACCTAGGTTCCAATCAGAGATGGTCACAAAGGCTCCATGATGTGACAGGAAATGGTCCCAACCTAAAGTCAGCATGAGTATCAGGGCACCTTGGACTTCCACGGCTGGCAACTAACTATAGCTATAGCTTCGATCAGAACTTTAATTATTTCTCTTTCCTTGCTGGTGGGTATGGTGGTCACAAATAACTTTAGTGGGGTGGGGCTAGTATGCAGCTGATAAAAACAAGCAGAGTCTTTGAGTACAAAAAAAAGATATCTGTAAGTCACAGTACAACTGGTTTAACCAAATGTACATGATAGAACCTGAAAAAAGAGGTCACCCACCTCCTCCTTATCTCTCTCTCTCTCTCTCCTATCTCATAAATTCGGTTCCTATTCTTTTTTCTTTTTCTTTCCTTCTTTCCTTCACTGGTTCTACCTGCAATGTGTCCCTCCCTTACGTTTTGATTGATCATTAAAAATTCAACAGATCAATGGCACAATTATGTAATCATCCTACAAACTAGTGCCAGGTGAAATTTAAAAAAGCAAAACAACAACAAAACTTAACAACACAAAATATTAATAACATTAGCCAGCGTACAGTTTCTAGAAAACGGTTAATTTCTCTGCTTTGAGCCCATAATGTGCAATTTAAAAAATAATATAAACCATCAGATTACTAGAGAAAGGTAGTTAGTACAAATCCTCCACTAGTAAACCAGTACTAACAAATCCCTGAGAATCAATTACTGGTGGCTACAAGAATGAATGTAAGAGACAGCAGGAAGCAGTGCCCAGACTTGCCTTCGAAGCACTCTCTTTACAGTTTCATATGTAGTACTACAAACTGTCAAAAAGGGAGCACCAACAGTAAATATATGGCTTTTCCTTTTTCCTATCTTTCTAAGACAACTGGCTTACCGTAGGACTAATTACTCTTCTAGGAAACTCATGGGAGGAGGACTGAATGGTGTACTAACTAGATCAAACAAAGGGAGACATCTCCACTTGTGAGAATTTCTACCCAGGTCTGCTACACAATTAGAGTTGAAAGGATGCTTTTATACACTTCCATGCAAGGATCTTATGCACAATTTTTCACTGGGATGTGTGATAAACATACAATATATATATAATATATATATATATATATATATACTATTATATATATAATATATATATATAATATGTATATATATATATATATATATATATACAGATATATATTCTTATATATGTGTGTGTGTATAAACACCAATATTATATATATGTAACATGGTATATAAATTCAAACTGCCCAATCAGATTGCTCAGTTCACGGTGAATATAATTCATACCCACTTCCTAGGAGGTGAATAAGTGAAATAGTCACGTTCAATAAAAATATATATTTATTAGACACTAGGCTAAAGAAAACCCATAAATATTGTTTTGATTGGAGTCCTGGTACAAGTCGATTGCACCACTCCGTTCGGTCCGTACAGGATACACTATCCTCGGGCATTCAGCCCTCACTTTTGTAAATCCCATACTGACTTCCACGTCATTGTGTACCATATATATATATATTGTTAATTTTTCCAAGCAATAATGCACAACAGAATTGAAAACTGGTAGGTACAAATGAGGAATTTGTAGAAAAACCTCCGTAAAATAAATTAAGCAGGTGTGAGGAGTAGTACATGTCAGAATGCTAGCTATGAAGAATTATTGTCTCACGAGAACACTCACTTTCATTAAAGTTCTGATGCAGCACCTAAGACACTAAATACACCTGGTATGTGTGTACGTGTGTATGTGTACGTGTGTGTGCGCGTGACAGATGGCAGGAACTAATTGATACTCGAGAGATCTTCTGGCTTCAGTGCCACTTGGACAGTCTCTACAACTTCATTACACACGAGATCACACACCGTACGTACCATGTGAGCGTGCAGAGGGTCACCGTGCTCAGTGTCCTTATATATGCACCGCTAGACTCAGAACAATCACATTCTCACCCAATACCCAATGAACCGCATCCGTCACTTGAAAACTAAGCTTGCCTGTATACCGGCACTAGTATGCAATGAATCTTCCAGGATTTACCAATACCTACTTCCGCATTGGTAACACACAGCATATACCAATAGTTGAAACAAGGGATCAAACATAGCTAAATACCTTCCCCTTGTAGTTCCGTTTTCTCGATGGCATATTGGATGTTCAAGATAGATGATAAACCTAACCCAACTGAGAGTTTTAAATGGTGGAACATTGTATCAATGTTGAGCACAAAAAGCACAGAAAATTGTTTTTAATCTACAAAATAAGTAGTAGTAATAGCAAAATGGCTGCAGCAGAACAATAATAATAATGTCTTGTTTGAGTTTAATTGGTGTGATGAGAAAATCCTGAAGGGGATAATTTGTAAAATGTGGCCACCTTGTAATTCCACTAATTTATGGTCAAGTCCGACCTCATAATGCAACTGGCTTGGACTATTCGATTTAAACTATATCGCATGACCACATGGCGAGTTCTAATAAAATACAACTGAGTGTTTCGGTCCAATTGTGGCTCCCAGCAACATCTGAAAGCTGTTAATATATACCTGGTAAAGACAAAATGAGTCTAGACACCCAGAAATGAGGAGGGCTGATTGCTATAACTAACCATTTTAGCTAATTGCGTTATTTTAACAAAATGACAAAGCACATTACCGAGACACATATTGTGAGTAGTACACCCATGACAGTGAAGCACAGGAACCTCACTGCCCACCACCAAAGCCAAGTGTTAATTCCCCTACCTGACCAATGTACGCAAACTGAGTGATGTTACTACACACTACAACCATGAACAGACCAAACATGGTGGTGACCCTTACCCATTATAACCACAAAAAGCCATTGCCTAGTCACCAACACATCATGACTGAATTCATTAGAACTACAGCAGAAAACTTTCAAATGAACACTATCTGTCTAGGACGACCCTAAATCCTCAACCAGAGGTACCATTAAGTCAGTGTCTTTCCTTCCCTCCTTCCCCATGTACCAAGTGAAGAGATACTAATAACAAGAGATACTATTTAAAACTGGAAAGCAGTTCGAGATTCCAAACTAAAGAATGAGTTAACAACACAATTGAAGAAATGGTTCCAAACTCTTTATCTTGTCAATCATGAGGTTAAAGAGAAACACAAACTTTTCAATACAACTGCATCTAATTTACTACCGATGAATGGTATACACATAAATGTAACCAATACCTTACCTGGTAGTCTATTGAAACTTACCGAATTCACCCAAGTCTATCAGGCCATTGATATGCATGTTTAAAAAAAACCTAAAGAAAACCCTTTGGGGGGCTTGAATGGAAGTAACGTGGACCAAGTCTTAACCACTAACCGACACCATCCTTTCACAAAAATATGATCTTACGTTGAATATCCAACGTTGAGGTTCACGACAAAGGATTCAAGGAAGGAAGGTTGGCCTTGTATAGGTGGGTGGACACATCAGATAGACTACGGGACATTCATCTTCTATCAACATAGACACTCAGGTCCTTGTTCTGTTTGGTGTTCACTAGAGCTGGTGGTCATCATATTTCCAAAGACAGTAATTATAACAGTGACCTCGCCAGCTTGCACATACAAATACACTTGCAAACTAGTCGAAACACACACACACACATACACACACAAACGTGAACTCTCCTGAACACCAACAAACACACACACCAGCATACACATCTTCACCTCAATTCGTAGTAAGACTATATTCTCAATAGCTCTCCATGATTGTATAATTGTGTGTGTGTGTGTGTGTGTGTGTTGGGTTCATTATATGTCATCAGCTATATCACATAATCATCCCACAAGGTCAACATATTTGTGGGTGCCACTTAAGCATTACCTAATGGTACCAGTCTAATTCAGCTAAATAGAATGTGAAATCCTATGTGGTTTTTATTGCTATAAGTTAGCTAGTTCGTGTGTTTTTTTGTTTTTTTCCCATTGGTTTGTTTTGTACCAAAAGTGGGCGGTTATTCTGCTTCCCAATATTGCCTGACCAGAATAGATCTGTTGATAGGCACTTTTGGCCATATACCTCCAAATTAGCCATGCCTCCAAAAAGGAATATTTCTACTACTATGTACCAGCTTGGGACCCCGCACTGTGTGTGATATTGTGCATGTGTGTGTGGGTATTGTCACGTGTGTATGTGTGTGTGTGTGGGTATATGTCGCGTGTGTATATGTGTGTGAGTGTGTATACGTGTGTGTGTGTGTATGTGTGTGAGTATGTGTGCTTGTGTGAGAGTATGTGTATGTGTGAGTGTATGAGTATGTGTGAGTGTACGCTCGTATGCATGTTTAGCATGGACTATAAAGACCACACACAGTAATTATATCACCACTCTATCTCACAGCTACATTATTAAACTAAATACTTGTGGCAATGAACATTACAAAGTGCAAGGCCACCTTCTTGTGACCACAACAAAGCACCAAATTCCTCAATTCTGTCACAATACAGTAGCTCCATTATATTGTAAATACTATTTCTTCCTTTCTCACCTGGTACCACTTGCTTCCTCCGAGACATTGTCCACATACCTCCACAGGCCAGGAGAATGAGGAAGAACCCTTTGAGAACACAACGGCTTGACCAGTTCACAGCATAAATCCATCTCACTTAGAGTGGAAAGCGTCTCAGTTGCATGCTGCAATATGTCAAACAAGCACGGCTGACCAGGTACAGCGCAGGAAATTGCTTTGGCCTGTATTGACTGGAGGAAGCTCAGGGCCAGACCTGGACATTCTAGTGCAATTGTTGGTGGCTCATTCAATAGATATAATGGCCCCAGTGTAATATCTACCTTTAGGTGTACTGAAAAGAGTGATAAAAGAGTGTGTTCCATTTCATGAGCAAGAAAGACAGTGATGTGGATTGCCCCAGCCAGGCAGTTAAATGTGTTCCTTCTTATATCCTCTACTGTTATAACATTAGAACAAGGTCCCCCAGATAACACTAGCTCTCCTTCCTTATAATAAATGCTCACTAAAATCTCAAGTTCGTCCGAAAGTGTTCGGTTCCTCTCTTCCGACATGTTCGAACGTTTTCTAAATAGTGACCCCCCAACTAACTCCGCCCAGTATCAAGCACACACCCACACATTTCGTATGTGATTTTATTCACAGCTGACCCACTTCCGCATTCTATACGTTTCCTCTAAGTAATTAATAACGTTTATCTGAGCGGATGTTGAGGTTTAGCAGAGTGAAAGGGATCAATTGTAAGTAGCCGCAGTTCGAATTTTCTTTCCGAGGACCGAGCGCACTGAAGGAGTTAGAAGAACGGGAACAGCTACTTTAACGGCTTTAGCTTATAGTCTTGGACTGCCCTTTTTTAAAAAAAAAAGTAGCCGACTTTCTTCGTTCTAAATATTTTGTTATTTGCTATGGATACTCCAACTTCAAGCGCGGAAAGTTCGAGCAGAAGGGGCGAAGAAGGGCAGCATAATCCTTCGAGTCACTCTTACCCGAGTAGTACCGGAGGAAAGAACAAGGACAAACAAAAACTTGTGGACATTCGGATCCAACCGACCATAGGACCTTCCTTCACTCTATCGTTACCGGCCATCACTAAGATAGCGGATTTGAAAGAAACCATTAGCGACAAAATGGGCCTCTCACCGCAGAAAATGACCCTTCTGCATCACAACAAGTAAGTTTCTAAATTATTGTATTTTTAATCACGTATCGATACCAAGTGTGTGTCTCTTTCCCTTCTTTTTTTCTGCCCTGCGGTTAACGCACCATTACCGTCTGGAGTTGGCCGCTCTTTGTGTAGCTATAACAATGCATTAATCGGCAGTAACTGGAGTTTTCGCTACCGCTCGTGGGAACTTGTAATAGCAAAGAGAATAGAAAGGCAAAATACTAACCTTTTGTACTTGAGGTATCTTACAGAAGTTATGAGGTTTGCCCATTATCTCAATGTTCATCTGGTTGTGCTTTAGGAAGTTATTAAAGTTACAGCAGAAATTATTATTTGTGGGTGTGTTGTGAGAGAGAATGGTCTATATCTCTTAGTGTTAGGTTTTTTCTCTTTGGAGCAAGCCAACAACACAGCTACTGCTATCTTCAGTGGGCATTACCTAGTAGTGTGGACACTCAAACAAGTGAATATCAAACATAATTATATAAACAATTATTGTTGTTTTTAATGAGTTGAAAGCTTGATACTGAATTTTTACATCTGAAAGGCTTTTCTCATAATTTCATATCCAAAATAACATAAATCGGACCATTCTGTAGTATCTTTGGGAAGTCTTGTCTTCTTCCTTCTGAGCCTTCTCATTAGCTTTAATTCTGTTCATAGCTAAATAATAGGGTGTGGTCAAATGGCCTTTGATGACCAAGAGTGGAACAAGGGTGCTAAGTGGGGCAAACACTAATGATTTTGCACCCTAATTATTACTTCAATTTTGCTAATTGGCTTGCTTGGGGTCCAAGTTCATTCCCTAAGTTATTCAAATGCAGTACACTGGAAAGCACTTGATGAATGAGTGAGAGATCCAAGGCCCCCCTGCTTGTGGCCTTAGTTAGGTCATCCCAGAATGGTTAATTTGGACTTAATTAGTTTGCGGAGCAATGAAAGAAACATCCTTGAAGTAAGTAGGACTGGAGTCTACTGGGCAGTTGAAATTTTGGAAATTGGTTGTGCTTTTCACTGGCTTCCAACTTATGGCCTGAGTGGGTGTTAGTGGGTGTGTGCTAATGGCTTACACATGGACATCTGTCAGTTTGAAATGGGCCAACTGTTGAAAGGGTTGGGTTGGTTTTAAAGCTTGGGACCAGGGTTTGTAGAAGACCTATAAATTAGAGACTGTGTTCAATATGCTATGTGAGGGTTGATATCTGATGTTGCTTTGAGGTTGCTGGGTTCACATGACCTCATCTTGGCATCCTCCAATTAATAACGTCAGCTCTTTTTCCCACCCTTCCAACTTGTAAGGAATGCGACATTAATTTAGTGGTAGGAGATGCGTGCTAGAAATGTATTTTTATATAGACTGACCGTATTGGCTGTATGTGCCTAATTCAGTCATGAAGTCAACTACTGGTAACCCAGTCCGTCTGAGAAAGTGTCGGATGATTGGTCAGTTGGAGTCGTGTGTTGTTGTAACTGTATGGTCTCTAGTTCCACTATCCATTTAGCTCCACTCTTCTTCTTCCCCCCTCCCCCTTGTATAGCTTGTCCTTATTTCGGTCAGCGAAGTGTATCAAGTCTTTCTTGCAGTCCTCTAGTAGCAATGTACAGGATACATATGTTTAGCTAGCTGAGAGACTGAACCACTGTGTATTGCTTTGACTATACCATGGGAACCATTATACGGTTCTAATGCTGTGGGTAGTTTTAAGGCAAGTGTTCGTCTAAGCTTGCTTTGATATTGGAGTAGTGTGTGGGAGGAAGCTTAGTCCTGTTTCCCTGCGTGTGTGTGTGGTGGTTTTACTGATATGGTTAGCGAGACAGACTGTATTAAGTATGTGTCGTGTGTATCCGTGAAGAAGTTGTGAAAGCTGTGCTAATGTTTTGCTGGACTTGGGATTTTGAATTTCCTATTCAAACGGCTGACAGTACCAGCCAGGGTTGTAATAGTGTAAAAGGAATATTGATAGCCATCGTTGACCTTGGAAGGGAAGCTACGTGTATGTGTGTGTGTGTGTGTGATCATGCATACATACATGTGGGGTGGGTAGGGTGGGGGATGACTTCGTGATTTTGAGAACTTGGAGTGGGTGAAGGCCCACTTACCGATAGCATTCCGAGCTATGCATTATTGTGAGTAGTTGGCTTCTTTCAAGCTAATTCTTTGAGATTGGATTTCAGTGTCTGTGAGAACAGTCCTATGTTGTGGCCGATTGTGGGCTGCCGTGTGAGTGTGTGCAAGTGCATTTGCTCTAAGACATTCCCCTTCCCTCCCCCCTTTTTTCCCCCCCTTTAGTTAAGGAAGTAAATCGGTGTTTGATTGTCTGTGAAACTTGAAGGTGCATTGTGAATACCACCACCCATGAGTAGATTGTATTCTGTTATTGCCTATTGACCTGATCATTAACTCAGTGCTGTCTCATCTCTTGTCCAGTCATGTCGTGCTCTCTTTGTGTGCATTAAATGATTACATGCTCATATTCCTGAGTAATAAAGAGCTGAATATACAATGGGCTAGGGGGGAGGGTGGGGTAAGTGTAATTGATTTAGCTGGCCTACTTTTCATGTCTTGTCCCTCCCAGTATCTTGTCTTAGTCAATTTAGTTCTACTGTTATCTCCTTCTGTATGTTTCTCTGTCTTCTGAAGTGTCACAAGGTCTGGTTCAGGTCATGAGGTACAGTCAGGTGATGGTGTTTCCCCACATAACCTGCTGGTTCCCTTAGTTGGGGACTGCGTGGGTGGCTCACTGTGATCTCACAGCAGGCACCTCTTGTTCGAGCCAAGGTGTCACCCAATCTCTTGCTCTGACTTGTTGATTTTTGTGGGCTTTTGGTGATGACTATTGCTATGGAACTTAGATTGAGGCTTTATCACCCGAGCTTTGATTATGGGCTTTAGAAATGGTTTACGGCACTTGACTTATTTCCTCGGGACAACGAACGAGGCTTTTAGTGCGAGGCATGCAGCTTAATTGACAGCATTGTAAGCGACACTGATATGAACTGGCCAAAGTGAGCATTATTAGCGGGCAAGGTAGTGTCCTGTTTATGTCAGCTTTATGTTTCCAGGCTATTTAGTGCACATCACTGAGTGCAGTGCCTTTCTGGCTGAGTAATTGTGATCTACTTGCTGGCCCACTCTGATTGCTTCTGTAAGGCTGTTTGTCTATAGTTTAGGAACTGAGGAACACAAAACCAATTTGGAATGGGTGTTTCTTTCATTGGGACACAAGACTAATTTAAAAAAGGTATCTTCAAGCAAGCTGGAATGAATCACTGCCTTGTTTACAGTTGCTGTGATTAAAAATTGACTTTATGATTAGCTGTAGATGCGTTTGTTTTGCAGCCTTAAGATATGTACGTCCTGAATAATGAACATTTGGGAAGTCAGATTGGCTTGTCCAAATGATGGCTATTGAAACTGTATTAACTGTTGTAAATTTACTCGATGCCTTTGTTGAAGCTGGAAGCATTTTATATTATCTGACAATTCCTTAAGACTGTGTGTGCAGCTCAGAAAGTGCTGACAAGTTGGCACTCCCAGTCATATCTTCTCCATCCGCTAGAGTACTGTGAGGTTGGTACAAAAATGCAGGTTTTGGCTTCTGTATTGGCTTCCAATATGGACTCCCCAGTAATTCTTTCCCACATCGGCAGGCTGCTGCTTTATCACAAACACACCTCCTCCCCTTTTTTTTTTTTTTTTTTTTTTCCCCTTCAATCCTTGTGGGTGCATGGCCCACCCAAGTAAAGCAACTCTTAACCCCCTCCCTGCCATCTTAATTGGTGGTCACAAGTGCAAATGAGTCCTAATTGGAAGCATCTTGGGAGTTTTACTGCTTGTTTTATCACCAAAATACCTTGGCAAATGCCTGGACTTCGTGCATGGGAAAAGCTCAGTGTGCTCTAAAGTGGTATGTCATTACTTGCTGGCTGGCTGGCTCATGCGAAAATTAACAGCGAGGGTGTGCAACGAGTTTGGCAAGGAGCATGGGAACATGGTGGGTGGGTGTGTTTGGTAGAGCGTTGTTCTGCTAGTCTTGGCCAGACTGCCTTCCTTTTAGCTTCTCTTCTGGCTTGCCTACTGGGATCGCCTATTTGACTCTGCAGTTTTGAGCCCTTTTGTATTTATTAAATCAGCGGTGTACCTCGTATTGTAATATTATTCCTAGTGGCACCCAAGGACTTGAGCGTTTCTTGGAATGTTGGGTCTGTGTGTGTAGGCCTGTCTCTCCCTACTGCCAATGTTTTCATCATTACTTCAGGAATTCAATTAAGCCCACAGCGTGTGAGACCACTGTCACGGGCAAAGGGATTGAGCTAGCAGGATAATTGCTTTCTTCAGTTGACTTGTTTAGCCTCAAAAGAATTTTTTTTTGTTTACAGAGTGTACGTATTTGGTAGGGTTTTCTGCAGAGATGGGTGGTTGGCTTACGGGTAAGAAGAACCATAAGTTAAGGCAACACACCTGAGTGCACCGTGGGTGTGGCATGCAGGAATCCCAAACACTGAGGGATTAGATTGTGGATTCAGTGGCCCCGCTATCTTGTGTATGCAGGCCACTTGCAACCCATATATCTGTTGTCCACCCCTACACTAGGGACTGTGGGCATCCCTGGGAAATGACGTGGTATGTCCAGTGTGATTGGTAATTCAATGAAGGTTCAATGCCAGCTTATGAAATGCAGCAGCTTTAGAGGCATTATATGGGGGCAGTGTAGGGGAACATGGAGCTGAGTCATTCTCCGACACCATCACTATCTCTTATTTTCGCTTAGCCGTAGATTTGCAAGGCTGTGTATAGCACTTTCAGACTTCTTAAAGGAGACCTAGTTACTGCAATTTTCTGTTTCACACTCGTGTTTGTGCTTCGCAGCAGGGATGTATTCAAAAACTGTGTGGTGTTCGTTAAGCCATATGGTGATCATTAGGCTAGTTAGGTGTTCACAGTTGTGGGACCCCATCAGCAACAGGTGCAGTGCTTGTTCTGTCTCTGCATGCTTGCATTCTATTTACTGTCCAACATAATGTAATTTGTGGATTGTCACAGACCAATTGAAATAATGGGAAACATGAGTTATGTATTAAATTTTTTTTGTCCTTTTTTTTTTTTTTTTGAGACATTGCATATTTAGTGTACTATCAGCTTTCATTATTAATTTTCTGTGTGTCTTGTTTCAGTGCACTGGGAGAAGGCACTCTTATGGAGAACCGGATAGAAGGAGGGACTGAGCTTCGACTGGTCCCAGCCATAGAGTCTGGAGTCACTGTAAGTGGGACTGTTCCTTGCTCTGTACCACGTACATGTGTGCATGCTGTGTTTGTGTTAGCTGTAGTGGCTTAAGGGGTTTGTGTTATAGTTTTCTTGATAATTGGCCCACCATCTTGTGTCCTTGCTTCTTGTGTGTTTGTCCCTCAAACACCCAAACCATGTACGTTCGCTTTGCTGGGCACTGACATGCATACTTCTTGGGAGGAAGCAACAGCCTTTTCAAAGCCCTGTGTTTCGTTTTTCTGTTTGTTTTGAAGAACAAGCAGTCTTTCCCGTATAACTACTACACATATACCTTCACACAAGCAGGTTTTGTGCATATTTTGCTAGTTTGTGTGTGTGTGTGTGAAAGAGGAGGGGAGGGGGTAAGACTTAGGCCTTTCTCAGACGGGGACGGGAGGACCATAATGTTTGCAGTATATGTGTGTGCTACCGTTTGTGAGGATTTCATTGTTCTTCTAAGCCATCAGTATGGAAGAGTTGGGTTCAGGATTCTAGATTAAAAGCAAGAAGGCTTTACAACTATAGCTATAGAATCACAGAGGTCACCAAGGTCCAGACAGTAGTTGGTTAGCTATATCCTCTCTTCCTTAGGAAGCTACAAAAATGGAAGGGGAGGGGAGGGGGAGAGAAGCTGTAGCTGTTGGTCTCTAATTCACTTTCTGTTTATTCCTGGTCATAGAAACTGTGCTTATGTTTTTGCCGTGGTCAGCCCTTCCAGATAGTACTGAAAGGTAATCAGACTGGACGTGTGCTTTTACCTCTCAAGAATTGCATGTTACTGGAAATGAAAAGTGTCTAGCAAAGCCAAACTTGTGTAAACTGCCTCCCTGTGGGGTTGATGGACTAAGTTATGTTTTGGGTTGGGGCTGCCTATGGCCTGATCTGTTGATAGTAGGAGCTTGTAGACTGGTGTGCACTTCATTGAACAAGCGTGTGGAGGAAACTTTTAAGTGTCTCTTCCCTATTAGGATTTCCAGTTCATTTGCAGTGTGTACGTATGTGTGTGCTGCACTTGTTTGTGCTACATTGTCAATACGAAGGGGGGAGGGGGGAGTGGATGAGAAAGGGGGCGGGGTGGATGGGAGGAATGTTGATCAGTTTAATTTTTGTGGTCTTCTTCCCAGTCTTAACAACTCAGTTAAAACACTTTAATACTTTTGAGATTTAAACCGACCCAGGGACCACGATTTGATGTGTGTTTGATTAGTCCCACTGCCATGGCTCCCAGATGAGCATGAGTAGACATAATTGTGGCAGATGATGTCATGCCCAGTGGTCACGCCCACACTCCTCCACCACCACCACCCCTCATGCCGTTACTACTACTACTTCTGTTACCATAGACTGAGTCTGAAGCTGCTAATGAACTATCCCTTTCCCCTGGTCAGCGTGTGCCATCTGTTGTATTGGTAGTATTTCCTTTGAGAATATCTACAGCCTCTCTGCTCACTCACTCACTCAGTCGCTGTGATGTGTTACTTCGCCCAGTGTGATATTACTTGAGGTGATTCCTTCCTTGATCTCCATTTTTTTCCCTCCAATGTCTCCTAGATACCGAGCACCAGGATAGGCATGTGCAAACGGTACATATGTATATAATAAATAGGTTTCTTGAGATGCACTAATAGGGAAATGTGTGCCGTCTCTTCTCTGTGGTAAATACTTCCACATAATTACACGTATTGACTCCTTTAGTGTATTGGCATTATAGTTTCAAAACTGGGAGGGCATGAGAAAAGTTGTGGGACTGATCGAGTGTTTTCTTACCCATTCAGTCGTTGTTGTGTGCAGACTTCTATAATGGCAGATTGTGTCCTGAGATGTCAGTGTAGCATTCTTTCCTGTAATAGCTGTTCCTGTCCTTCCTGTGTGTGCCGACCTTTGTGTTAGTGTGTGCCCTATGACTTCCAGTTGTGATGAGTACCAATCAAAATGGGTTTACTATTGTGTGTGTGTGCGTGTGTGTGTGTGCTGGGGTCAGTTTAGAAGGAACTTAGTTTTAGTTAGGAAGAGTTTCACTTATGCAGAGGCATAGATAAGGATGACTGATTGACATCGAGATGGGGCTGGATTGTGCTCCTGTGAAGTATTCCCCACGGATTGTGGGAGAGTTAGAGGTCTACAAGACAAGGGATACCTACTCTAGAAGGATCTAATGACCACAACAGGAGTATATACCTTTCTTGTGGGAGAGACTTCTCTATAAGGTTTTGGGATGTGTGTTTTGAATGTGCACGACTTTTAGGGTGTATCCAATGATGGTGGGACCTGGGAATGTGAGAGTACAACTCTAAAGCCTTATCCTAGGGGTTCCCTGTGTGTGGGGGTGGGGGTGCTATTTTCAATCTGCTTGGTCTGATACAAGTAAGCCATGTACGTAGGATGATTTTTTTCTGTGTGGATACTGCTGGCATGGTGCTGTGAACGTATGTGCATTCTTGTAGAATTGTTTGTACCAACCCTGCTAGTTTAGACTAGCAAATTCCCAGTACAGTTTGCTGGCTTAGTTGATCTCGAGCCAGCCAGCCATAGTAACTAACCTTTGAGCAGCTGTGGACAGTGGCAGTAACCCAAACTAGTGTGGGCTGTAACAGGAAGTGATAGCATGCTCTCTTTAGACTGCTTTAATGTGGACCCTGTTGCATTCCAACCAGTGCACCTTACGATTCTAACCCTGCTTCCTACAGAATTGCTGGGCACCGCAGAATGTACCGCACATGCATTAGCTCCTAGCAGGACTCCGTAGCCTCCCTTGCCTGGCTGCTATGTATGCGGATTAGTGTGCCCTTCTGTGTGGCAGTATCAAGTGTCCAGGATTGTAAGTGGAGATCATGGTGGCTAGCATGCCTGTCTGTGTCATCCATAGCCTACCAGCAGCTATGTCTGTCAAGAGGTGTGTGGAAGGATTTTTTTTTTTTTTTTCAGTTTCAAAAAAAATTAATAGTAGGGTGTTTGTGTGTGCTACTCTGATAGATGTTTATATGTGACCATAACTATACTCAGTATTGTGATTGTGCAGGTGGCAAGGCAAGTGTCGGTTACCCTCAGTCCCCCGAGTACGGGTGTGCTGGCATTCTCCAATCTCTCCTTATGAGTATGTGTTTGTGTCCACAACTCCCAGGGCTACCACTCCTGCTGGCTACAACAGACAGCTTGTGGTCGGCTAGCTTAGCAGTAATGTTGCCCACCAAGTGTAGGTTTTTTGGAATGAGGGAGTGAAATCATGAGAAAAGACAGCCTCTGGAGTTGTTAGCTTGATGTTTGCCTTCCCAGGCCTGGTTGAGTTTGTTAGGTTTGGGTACTTTCCTCTTGTTAAGTTACCCACTTCAAGGCTTGGCTTCCACCAGACCCAGGTAAGTCCCCCTTCTCTTTGAGGTTTTTGACATTGGGTTAAAGTAAAGAGTGGATTGCTTTTCTAAAAGTCTGTCTTTTACTAGTTGCATATCATTTGCTCTCCTGGGTATACTTTTTTTTTTTAAAGGCACAGCGATGTGTGTGTGAAGCTGTGTGCTTTTGGGTGAGTTGGACATCTCGGGTCAACACACTCACAGTAAGATGTGGATGGTTAAGTGTTAGAGTGCATCCAGTGATCACTAAACTGTTGCTCTTTTCCAAGCTAAGAGTTTGCTCTTCTATCCCATTTTCTGTTTTAGTCACATCATCCAGCACTGAAGCCAACTCTCAAGGCTCAGGTCCTTGTTTGTGAAGGCCATTTGTAAATTTAGAAAATACAGTGACCTCTAGGTTTTCAAACTTGTAGCCTGTTTTGTTGCAATCCTCTCTGCTTTGGTTTTCAGGCAGCTGTCTTCCCAATACTGTTATCTCTGTTAGGTTGGATAGTCTGGTTTGGGGATGGTACACAAGAAGATGCCCAATCCATCTGTGTATAGTTATAGTATATCCATAATACTTGCGTGTGTGCACATACTCTCATCGCTCTCTTGTACACATTGAATCTTGTGAAACTGAACACTTTCCAGTTGTCAACCAACCTGGTCCCTAATCTGCAGTAATTAAATGCCGTGGTTGTGTGGGGAAGTTTCATGTTGAGATATCTGTCCCAGTAATACCATGCCTCTGCTGGCAAGCTTCTCTAGCAGTTATTCTAATAGTATTTCTGTTTATATTGATGGATTCGATGTTAATGAGTTGACTGAACATGCGTTGTTTTGGCAAACGCACGCTGTAACGATGTGTGTCGTTCTAGGCACTACTAGATGGTGACTCAGTTGACTCTGATGACCTTGTTCCCTGGTTGCATGTTTTTATAATGGTCAGATTCCATTGGTGTGTATTAGTTACCATGCTCTTAGGTCTGCTCCAGTGGTGTGCAAAGTTGTATCGTCAAATGGACTTGAAGCATGATTAGATTTTTGGAGTACAGGAAAGATTTTCGTAGAGTTTTTTTTTTTTTTTTTTTTTTTTGCTGCTTCTTCAAATGAATCCAAATATCCTAAATGATATTCACGACTGTCTCTAACGATATTCACTTGAGAAGATATTGCCGTATGTAGAGTGATATAGCCCCAAGTTGTAGTCATGAATGTCATCAATTGTACTGGCTCCGGGCCATGTATACTAGCCTTATGGGGTGGGAAGGAGTGGCAGACAGTCCCCCCCAGTATTCACCCAACACACCCACAAGTAACACGAGCAAAGAGTTATCTCATGCTACAGGCAGTCATTCCTGGGGGTGTGCCCACGTCTGGCGCAAACATGTCCAGATAGTCATTGCATCTTCCACTAGGTATTCATAGCATAGCTTGCTATTTATTCCATTTTTTATTGGGTTTTTTTTTTTTTCTCTTGGCTTCTGTCAGTTCCATTCCAGCTTGTTCCTTTACGTGGGATTCACTTAACTGGCCCAGGCATGCTACAACAGTTTTGTTTTTGGCATGGGAATGCTATGGAACCTTCCCAGTGCTCTAATTAGACTTGGTTAGTCTAGCGGTATTGCCTTGAGAATTCTGTGCCTAGGGTGTGGGTTGGCTTGTGGTTGTCCAGCCACAATTCCATGGAGTGGAGTTCCTTCGTCTCTAAGGAAGACTGAGTACTAAATTGTCCGTTGGGTTTGTACGTATGTGGGTCTTGTTACTCTACATTCTCAAGGATGGAGGGGGAGGGGTGGTTTGGAATTGTGTAATGGTTGATCTTTTATGGCTCCTGTGTCATCTGGCATTGGGTAGAGAGAGTGTGGCTGGTTTGCTTTAGCTGGGATGGCTGCCCGCTCCCCCTCCCAACTGGTTTGTGACTTTGAGGTCAAATAGGGTATTGGGTTTGGTAGTGGTGGCTGATTTTGGCAGTGTTGTTGATTTAGGGCCACTCCAGCCCAGTGGAGTGGTCAGATCACTGGCAGATGGTTCAGATAAGCATGGAGTGTGCCTGTGAGAAATGAATACTGGATTTCGTGGACACGTACATAGATGGAGTTCAAGTTTACATGGGAGTGGGGGTGTGCCTATTCATATTTGATATTTGTGAGTCAGACCATGAAGAATGAAAGAATGTATCTTTTGTGGGCATCCGTTGGTGGATTTGAAGTAGTACATGTGCATTATAGTGCTTCACATTATCAGATAGATCAGTCCTTCCACTAACTGGTTTTCTATTGTTGTGTGCGTCATAAACTGAGAAGGTCTTGTTGCACAACCTTACCAACCCTCAAACTATAAATTTCATGTACTGTGGCCAAATAAGGTTGAACTCTAGCACCTTTCCTTTTCTCTCTCACCCCTCCCCTTTCCAGGGTTGAAATTCTTTAGCTATTGAGATGTGTGTGTGTGCCATGTATAAAGTGATCAAAAGTGTGTTCTTGCTTATTAGTGAAGGGAGGGTGTAGTCTAGTGTGAAGTTATGGGTGAGTAATTGTACCAATTAGAAGAGACAGATGGAGCTAATGATCGTGAGAGTGCATTTTGTTAACGAAATTTGCCAATTAACAATCAGTTTGGGGTGAGAGTATGCAGCACTTACTGATATTGTAAAACCAGGTAAAATTTTCCCATTGAGGTTTTATCGTCTGCCATATCAAAAGAAGCACTGATGGTATGACGTTGGCTAGGCCTACATTTTGCTAATGCAGCATATTGATGATAATGTGCATATAATATTGACTTGCACACCCCTGTGTTTAATTTTTACTGTGTTCATTTCCTGTTCTGTGTTTTGGCTTGCAGACGACCAAGGTGAACTCAGTGGACCCAGTGGCTATGATGAAGCATAGCATGAGTGGCATCTCTGACCAGCAGGTAAGAATGAGGGAAAGAGTTGAGAGAGAAGCGACTTATTAGACTTGACCTACATGTTTTCTGTATTGGATTCTAGAGATGTATTTTATGTAATGATTCATTCTTCAGACATATGCTTTACAGCCTCTTGCTGTTTGCAATTGGCTGGGTAACTGCTAGTGCTTCAGGTATTTAGCTGATGCATTCTTAGAGGGTGAAAGGCTAATGGTTTAAAGATTGTCTGTGACACATAACTTAGACAACATTTTATTTAATTTTACTTGCAGATTGATGATTTCTTAAATGGAAAATTTCCCCTCTCGGTTGCCATAAGAGTTGGTGAGTCGGTGGTGGTAGTCAACCTTCATCGCGCCAAAGTGGAAGAGATCGACATGGAACCTCCTCCTGCTAAACGTCGTTGCTCCCGAGCCAGACATCCTTCCTCTAGAGACGAGACTGACTATCTCGATCCCTACACTTCGTCTGCAGCCTCCTCTTCATCTTCGTCTATTTTCTCCAAGCACCACCTTTTCCACCATTTATCTTCCTCCCCTTCGACGAGGGAATCTTTACGTTTCCTGAACTCCAACTCTGGCTCCGAAACGCACCCGTCAGCACCAGGAACTTCCGACTACCCCCTCCATCATCATCATCACCACCATAGGCGGAGCCAGTCTTGTTCGCACCCTCTGGACACTTCTTCCTCCAAATCTCATCGCTCGTTGGCGAAGGGATCGAGTTCTCGAAGGCACCACCACCACCATCATCATCATCATCATCATCATCATCACCGTCAGCACCATACACCTCATATTCATCGCTCGCATCCTCCCTCTCCACCTTCTTCTCTATCCCAGGTCACTGACCGCTCCATGCTCACTTGTACCCACGACCTCTCGGGTGCTCCCATGGAGACTTCCGTTGCCGTGGCAGCTCCTCCCACCATTGAGAGTGCAACACACTCTGCTATTCCACAAACCACTCCCATAATCAGCAAGGATGCTCCCGTGGTGACCACCATTTCTCCCCAACCAAGGAGGGTCCTGACGCGAGTCATCAAAGATGCTCGCCATCAAAAGGGCGTTGAATCTGCTAGGATTGCACAGATTGCCTTGGAGGAGCCGATGGAAGTTTCCGTTGCAAGTGAAACTAATTCCTCTTATGGCAGGAAAAGATCTGAGAAAAGCAATTCCCAATCCACTTCTTCGCCTTCTGCTTCTGGAAATGAAATTGGAGCTGCTTCCAACTCTGTTTCTCGCTCCGTACAGACAGACCCGGAGGTGTTGGACAAAGACAACGTCCAGAACTTGCCAGACTCTCGAATAGAACTCTACTCTCCTTCCAGAGATCGGAAGTCTCCAAGCTCATCTGGGAAGAAAGACACCAAGCTACCTGACAATGGTGTCAATATGAAGAGGAAAGCTGTCATGGAAGCTATTAGTGAAATCCTCAAAAAGATGTATGCCAACACAGAGAAAGGAAGGCTCCCTGGATCCTTCAAGGGACGCTTTTCTTCTGAGTTTACATGTGACAGTGACATGAAGGAGATATTGCATTCCAAGACCACCATGACTAGCTACGGATCTGACGGAGATGACAACGACGCCAGCAACTCTTCCGACACTGACATCGGTGGGTCCTTCTCAGGAAATAGAGGCGGAGGAAGAGGCGTGGCTAATCTCACGCAAGCCAAGCTGGAGGAAAACCAGACCATGAAGGACAAAGTGGCAAGCATTAAGTGGAAGCTGCAGCACAAGCGTGCCATGAAGATAGCCAAGAGGAAAGGAGTTCAGTCTCCTTGTGGTTGGATGGAGACTCTAAGCTGTGAGTTTCCTGGTGCCAAGCCGAAGCCTATCGAGCGAACTGGCTACTGCGGAATGAAAAGAGGCTTCCTACTTGATCCATCTTCATCTGTTCAATAAGTTTCGAAACTTCCGGCCATTGTGTGTGTGCTCTCTTTTCTTTTCTTCATTTTTTTTTTTTCAAACATTTAGTCTCCTGTAGCATTTACTTCTTGTTAGTTATTAAGTTTTGTTTGCAATGTATTTATGGGTTGTTGAGAATGGTGGCATCCACCTCATCAGCAGCTGTAGCAAAGTTACCTTTTCTTCATTTTTTTTTTTTTTTTTTTTTTTTGCATGCGTACTAGTGTGGTGCTCTATTTATTTCCAATCCAAAAATATTATATGTACTTATTACTACTGAGTTATTCTTTTCTGATTTCATTAGTATTTATTGTTTTGTTTTATTGTAAGCATGCCTTGTTTTGATCATTATTTATTTAGCACTCACTCCATGTAACACTTGCTCAATTAACTCTTGTTGAGTTTCTGATCACTGGATTTGAATAAGGAAGTTTTTTTTGAGTGAATGATTGATTGGCAATGGTTGTCACTGAACAATACTACACTTTACAAACGTGGTATCAACTCTGTGGGGTGTTTGGGGGGTCATAATTATATGAAATGAAGTGTGAGGCATGATGAGACATCACTCATGGTTATAGAGTGTCTAGAGTAGGCCCTGCCAGATTATGCTAGCATTTTTTCTGGAGTAATGGACTTAAATTTGCATAGTAGAATTGTCAGGGTCATCCCAGGCAGCAGAAGACAAAGGAATTGAATAGCCATCAAAGTGGCAGAATATTCCCATAGCCGTTATCTAATTTAAACATGTTCAGCTGCCCCTGGAACATGTTTTTTACAATTTTATCACAGTCAGCTAGTTGCTATTAGCTACCAGCTAGAGATCCACCGTTCTGGTAACTTAGCTACTACAGTAATAAAATTCTTCAATCACTCATCTCAATAGCTTTGTATGTTTGCAGCTAGCTGAAGAAACCCATTATAAGGTATCCGCCCATTAAAGCTTGTCAGCCAGCTAGTACTCACAGCCATTTTAATATTGACACAATAATGGCAAATTTTTCTCTTTTTAACAGCCAATGTTGTCAACTATAACTTAACCCAATTTGCTATAATTATGAAAGCATCAATATAAAATTACTGTTATCATTACAAAACTCAATTAGTGTTACTACTGTCATTGTTAGCATTGCTGTGGGTTTTTATAATTAGCTGCATAATCAGCTTACCTGATCAGGATTTGGCTTGCTGTAAGAGGTACCACTCTGATACAAATTGAAGAAAAAAGAATGAGCTGTGCAATGACTAAAAGGTGAATATCATCATTCTCAGCGACATGATGAAGTCAACTCCCTGAACATCATCAATATGCTCTCAGCTAGAAGTGGATTACCATTAGCTTTCTGCTTTAAATGCAATTATATTATTATTATTATTAATTTTGTAATTTATGTCCCCTACAAGTACAAGGCACCACATGCCCATGAACACTAGTAATCTCATTAGCTAAATGTTTTCTATTTGTTTGCAGCATATATATGTAGAGTCACACAACATGTGTAGAGACTAGGCATCGAAAAGGTAGTACAAATAATTACACTCGTGTGATATAGCCCTGTATGTATGTGATCTAGTGTATATTATAATTAGCTATTCTGTGATTGATTGATGTTGGATAAGGCTATATTCAAGTAAAATGCACATTAGAGAGTATGAATAAAATGTCACTAGGAACTTTGCTCACTTATTCAATATAATTATACAGCAGGAGGGAGACTCGATGTACCTTAAGATGTGCATGGTCATCTCAGACTGGTTATGCTTGTAAATGATTTTTTAATAAAAGAACCTTATGCAGACAACAACATAAAGGAATTAGTCTCGGGTATAGGTAAAGGGTCTGGCTATCGTTTAAAATTAAAAAAAAAAAAAAAGAGTCCAGACTGCTTGTTATTAGTTTGTTTGGCTAAAACAGAGACAGAATACCTGAATGTAACGATTAGAGTCAGTTAGCTATGTTCTGAATTATATCGTTGAGGCCGCGGGCAGGGCATTAGTCTGGAGTCGCCGACCCTTTTAGGGAAGGAAAAGGGTCCGGACGCCACGCTAGTATATAGCAGGGCTGTATTCCTCAGTTTGAGTTGGCAGCAGAAAGCGCTGTTGTGTACTAATAGATACGTTTGTCTTTTTTTTTTTTTTTGGCACAATTTTGAAATATGTATATAGACTGGAATACATAATGTACACATTCATATTGCATTAATATTTTAGTAGTAGCTAGCTAAATATGCAATTTTAGACTTGATATAGGCTATACTATAACTTTTTACTGTCCCACTTTACTTGATTTTGCTATCTTTCAGCTATAGCTAATCCAGGGGTTCATTATTCAGCCATGTAAAAATTCGTATTTAGCTTACAAAAAGCATGATTGGTCTTATTTTAAAGTTTCAAATCTCGCCAATCAAGGATAGCAGCAGGTATTCCTCATTCCACTTCCTTTGAGGGTTCCCACCAAATCATCTACATACTTACTTTGTAAGCATCTGAAAATTAAACAAAATAAAATAAATCATTATGTCTAATCTCATCAAACCAACAGTGATTGTTTCCAATTACCCAATGGTGACTTTCACTCTTAGCAACAACAGGACCAACTGCAGAATTGCAGTTCTAGACACACATAGTCAGCATTCTATCTACCTTGCAGGAAGAAAGGAAGCTACCCCCCCCCCCCCCCCCCCATCTCCCCCCCCCCCCCCCCCACCCCAAACACACTAACACGAACGAACAAAACCTGTTGCCTCTTTGTATAGCTACTGGAAATTTTTGCCACACATGCACTAATCTTAGCAATAACCTGATAACTTCAATGGCTAACGAATTCATTGAACACTGAGCTATGGTTCAATCTTTATAAGCTAATGCATGATCCTAAGATCTAGGTATGATTTTCAATCATAAAAACTTAAAAAAGAAAAGAAAGATAACCATAACATAGACAAATATTTGCTAAATAGCTATGTAGTTTTATATTCCACAAGTACACCATAAGAATCACGTTGTTGATGGTCGTTCCTTCAGCCATTTGGCAATATTTGGAAGATGACTATAAAATGCTTTTCTCTTGCTTACCTTATCCTGAGACTCCTTGGTAATGTTAGAGAATAGACTGTAGCTATTTCACCAGCTAGCTTAGTCACATGTAGCCAGACCCATTACCTAAGCAGTAAGTAAAGGGTCTAGCCACACCAAACTACAGCTAGCTATGTATTTTAGAAAGTTAACAATGTGGGACATAGCTGTAGCTAAATCTAGGCTCATAATGATACACTGTTGACCACTTAACATTAATACTTAGAAGCGTAGAGCTAAAAACATTTAACTTTAGTAGGTGTTGTCATAAAAAGTGGATTACTGATAAATTTGACATTATAATGATCCCAAATTGATTAGAAAATGAAAAAATACAAATACCAAACAAACAAAAATGTAACAAATGGTGTATGCTAACAACATTAGAACTAGTGTGTTGTTGTAGGGCGTTCATTGAGCCACTTTGCAATGTTTGGGAGATTCCTTATCACTTCCATCAACTTGGTGAGTCCAGGTCGTCCTTCAAGCATGTTTGGAAAAGCTTTCCCAACTAAATCGTGCCCATGATTAAGACCATTGAAGATGGCTAAGTCAGCGTAAGTTAGCTTCCCTCCATATATGTAACCACCTGAAGACTTACTGCATATTTTCTCCAATACTCCAAGATACTTGGGTATTTCATTGTCTTGTATATTCTTCTGTAGTTCTGCTTTCTTGACTTCATCTTTCTCCATGAACCAAGAAACCATGCATTGCATAAAATCGGTAAAAACATCGATGATCCCAGCTATTTCCGCGTTTTCCAAGTCATTACTTCCCGCTAGGCCTAGCCTCTCTCCCAAAAAGCGATTTATAATCCAGCTCCCCGAGATTTGCTTTCCATCTACTTCAAGGACCGGTAACATGCCTGTCGGCATCTTCTGCTTTAATTGTACCCATTCCTCCTTTGAAATTCTCTGGTCTTCATACCGTACAGCAGCTTGAGCAAAAACCAGCCTCGCCACTTCAGCACGGCCTTTACTATTAAAGTAAATAAGCTTATAAGAAGACATTTTTTTCCCTTCAGCGGTACACTACAATTTTGTGTGTGAAAGTCCGTGGTCAAAGTACATTAGGTAAGTAACGAAACCCTACGTGGAACGATCGGAAGTTCATAGTGCATTCCAACGTTTCGACAATGTGAGTGTCTTTATCAAGGTGATATGAGGAGCGTGTGGTGCTTTTATACTACTGGGCTAGGAAGGTTCATAATTGATTATTGAGAAGGATATTCTTGCTCAATAGAATCGAACATGCTTAGTAGCATTGCTGGTAATAAAACAATTACCCTTCTAATGTCTATTTAACAATTAATTAGACAATACTTGCTGGGATTTTTTTTTCTATGAGAACATAATTCCCAGTCATTTGCTGAAATATAGTGAAATTTGTCAAAAATGAAACGGAAATAGCTCCCTGGTTTTTCTCAAAAAAAAGTTGCATGTTGATTTTCACTGTAAAGCACTTGTGAGCAATGAGGAATGTGTGTATGAGTGTGTGTACTTGTGTGAGTGTGTTGTCTAATAGATGGGAGTCTGAAGAACAAAAGTTTTTAAAGTTTTTTTCTGGCCAACTCAACTTGGACATACTTATAGTAGGTGCAACAAATGACATATCCAGCATTGGTGAATGTTCCAAGAAATTAAAATTATATGTTCAAAAGATATTGATATTGAGAATAATTGAAGATACATTTGATCATGATTCCTGACCTTATCAAAATGTTTCATGAAAGAAGTCATCATACAAATATTTAAAAGATAATTAAAATCTCGGAACTAGCATTGAATGAACAACATAAGTAATAGCAGAAGTCTTTTCAGCGAGATTTTCAAATTACTCAAACTTGTGCTTACAGTTCCAGAAACTACAGTTACTGCTGAACGTTCCTTTTCTGTTCTTCATCGTTTGAAAATATTTTAGTGTTCTACAATGACACAACCAAGGCTTAATCACATTATGTTATTGCATATACACAAAAATGGCACAGACAAATTTGACCTTATTAGCATTGCACATGCATTTATATAAGTTAATACAAATAATAAAGAAATAATTACTTTGGCAATTTTTCTTTACTGTTTTGTGATCACTATTGACATTAATTCTATGTTGTTGATCACATAGATTCAATGTTTATACAATTAATTAACATCAAAGGTAGTTAAATATAATAAATAACTACATTCAGGCTTGTTAACTTCCAGCTTAGCAGGTAGATTAAATTTTGAATCTACTAATCTAAATTTAGCTACTGTTTGCCTCAATGTGGTATATTTTGAACCCTGAAAGATATTAAATTATTGGAAGATGTGTTTGTGTCGACATAAGTGAAAAAAAAAAAAGGTTTAAGAAGCAAATTTAAATGTCTGCCACCTTTCTATTTAATCATCACTGTTCCAAAAGATACCGTGCACCTAGTGTAAACTTGCACACATATTGACTGTAATGTATTAGTTTGACACTGTATTTTTATTGCAGTTCACCATTTGCTGTCTACTTCACAATTTTAATTTGTCAATATGGTTAAAATCAAAGTCTTCGGGCCCCCCTAATTATTAATTAATGGTTAAGGATTGACAAGCCTTTGCTCCTGTGTGCCCACAAAATATTTTTTGTTCCAATGCTGTTGAATGTTTTGGGGGCATTGTTTCAACTGAATGCTGACTTGACTGCTAAAGATATCTAAGCAGTTATTTTAATTGGAAACGTTTGAAGGAAGAATAGTGTTTATTCTAATCCACAGAAGTTAATGAGATCTGAAGCCTAGTTTCTGCTATTGTAAAAGGTGTGTGCGCACAGTGATGTTTAAGTTGGTGGAGGGTGGTGAATATGCTAGCATCAGTGGGTTGAACTGCAATTTGGCGAGTACCAGCTACTTCTGAAGAATTATTTGAAGAAAAATATGTATGCAATAATGATACCAGTCTTGGCGTTGCAGAATTTAAAGGCTCTATTTTATTAATAATAGCTACCCATATAAGTAGAAAAAAATTTCTTCAAACCTGTTAAATATTGAATATCAAAATCTTGTGTCCTAGACTGTACATCTTCAATGCATTTCTTACATACATTAACTACATCTTAATAAAATTTAGAGCAAAACTTAAATTTTCATCAGCAGAATTATCATCATTAATAGTAGTACTGTCATCCTCATCATTATGACAAATATTGTCCTCACTCTGTTTCAAATCCAAACTGTTGTAATCTCAAAGCCATTCTGTTGTATGCTATAGCTAACAATCTTTGTTTATACAAAAGTAACAGTTTAACTCTTTTAAAAACAATATCTTTTAAAATTCGAATGCCAGATTCAGCATAGTTATTGATATTAATTCCTCTCATGTACGCTGCATCTCTAAAACACAAAGCCCGTTCTTTTCTGCGAACCCAATAATCAGAAATGTAGGAATTAAAGTTTTATTTATTTCTTAACAAATGGATGCTTTTCAAAGTGGTTGTATTCTGTAATTAATTCAGCCTCAGTTTTTGCGTACACTAGTAATGTATAAAGAGAAAGAGAAACAACCTCAAAATTATGTGTATATGAAGTTTATATACACAAGATTGAGGAATATTTCATGAATAATGTTTGGAATTCTAAGCAGCCCTTAGTATCTGATTCTAAAGGTGCTACGATCCAAATTTTTATAGGAGATCGCTGGCTGTCTAATTATGAAATAGATGCTGTTTTTGAAATAGTAAATAAAAACTACGATGATATTATAGGCTTTGTTTATAAACCAAGCCAATACATTTATTAATTTGCTGGGGCCAACGTGTGTGGTATTATTGTGGTATGTATGATTGGAGTATTTTGCAAACTTTGGGAAGAATGGGCTAGGGCTACATGGAACATGGATGTTAAAATACCCTTGTTAACTAACCCTTTAAATAATAATTTACAGTTACGTTCAATAGCAATGTCTTGGATTCTTAACGAAACAATTGACTCTAGTACTTTTTCTTCAGCTGTTTCAAATAGCTCCACATTTTTGTCTAATAATATCAATTCGGATAAACATTCCTGGGAGAAAAAATTAATACATACAATTGTTGATTCTGATGAAGATGAATTTAAAATGCAAAGTGTTGAGAAAACAGTATTAGCTGACTTAGCTACCAGAAGGCTATGTGTACAAAATGCTTAGGGTAGAAAATTATAAAAACATGAACTCGTGCAGCTGCTCCTTCAAGATTGAATTAGATTCAGAAGGAAATATTAAAAAGTGGGTAAGTGCATATAATGAAAGATCTAAGTTTATGAAAGATGTAGAAGTGGTACAGGAAAAAAGGTAGTAAAATTTTTATTTAAGTTGTCATCATAAACAGAGGCAGAGTGGAATGCATACTAAAAGTAATAATAAACTAAAAACAATGCATAAAATTCATAATAATAAGCATACAAATTGTCCAGCCCAGTTAATACTAACATTACTTCCTTCTGCAACAAAATTAATGGATTTTGTGTGTCTGTACTTTCAAAACACAATAATAACCATTTGGTACAGGTGGCTGATGCTTTAAGGTTTAGGCTCTTGTCAGAACAATCAAAGAAAGACTATTACGATTTATTTAGTCAAGGACACTCACCTGCTACTGCCCATTTGGAATATGAAACTAACTTGATGTATTCTGATAAACCTGATTAACAAATGGAGGAAGTGTAATATTGGAGTTCGTACAGGTAAATATTTGTTTGCAGAACTAGAAAAATGTGTAGCTGTATATAATGAAGAATACAATGATATAGGTGGAAAAGCGTTTATCCAGCAATATAGTAATAATGCAATCAAAAGAACTAGTTTTTATAAATGCATCTTCCTCATTGAAGACTTTAATAATTGTGGTTTCTACATCTTCAGCAGCTGGAGTTTTACCTTTAGGCATAGCAGTGACTTCAGCAGAAAGTGCTACCATTATTCATCAAGGAATGACTAAGTTAAGTCAAATGTTTCCAGAAGATGCATTTTATGGCATTGGAAGTCCTAAAAAAATTATAATAGATGATTCTATAGCTGAAAGGGATGGATTGAGAAAAACTTGGCAAACAGCAGAAATACTATTGTGCACATTTCATTTTCTTCAAATATTTGGAGATGGCTACTAAAAATTAAGCATGGAATTCACTGTGACGAAAGACAAATTCATAGAAAGCTGATGTGGAGCAGTAGAAATTTAGTATGTGTGTTAAATTCAAAATTATCACCACCCTGCTTTATATTATAAATTTGTTATTAAATGGAATGCATTTTAAGGTAAAAACATACTTTCTTGAGTGAGATATTACAATAAACCTTGCTGTCCCTACTAATCCTTAGACATAAGTTTATTTTTCAACTAATATTGATACAATTCTAGTATTGCTAGAGGTATCACTGCCCAGAAAGAAAAATAAATTACAAAAATACAGTGTTGAATCCAAGAAGATTTAATAACTGGTGAAGTCCAATCCCCTGGATCTGGAGACAAACCTCCAGATTGTGCTGAAAAGCACAAGGGATTGGACAGCAACAGTAGCAAGAAAATACATTTCCTTATAAGTCGCAACTTCAAAACCGCCATGTACACTAAACCAAAAGCCAACCAAGTGCAATTTTACCGAACCAACTTTGACCTCTGCATGCTGTGGGGCATGTACGTCCCTTTACGACATGAACTATTGAACTTAGAAATGAGTGTGAAATAGACTAAGTTCATGAAGTGTACGTCAAATAAAAATTCGCCTCCCGGAGTCCCGCAAGCCAGTCCCTTTACCTAACATCCCCGCGTACCGGTTAGGTGAACAGCTCATGAGATCTACACTCTGCTCTGGAAGACAACTTTGAACAACTGTGCCAACCCCAATTGGAGATATCTACCTACCAGCAATTCAATAAAAGTAGCAACAACCAAGCAATTGATACAACCAAAAAAAAAAAAGAAAAAAAAAAGAAAAGAAAATAAACTTTGACTCCCGACATCACACCAGAAAATCTCTAGGCATACCAGATGGAGCTGATGTATGGTGGAGCACTGGTTCAGAAACCATCAAAGGTACTGTAACTATATCAGATGAGCACAACCTCTACAGTATCTTATGTAATTTGCACTCACCCTAGTGAGGTATGTTGAAACCAAAATCAACTCAATATTGCCTCCTATGCATCATGACAACCCCCTCCCACCCACCAAGATTTTACAAACTTGTTCTGGAACTGGAGCTATCCTATGCTGTGTCCATAATATTATAAATTATTTGTGCTTGTGATGACTTGGTATTCTATCTGGACATGAACACTCATGCAGCAATGAAGCATATCACGCTAATTAAAGTGGTACATGTATTATTACCAACATTTTGTGATTTGTAGGAGTTATCACCAACTTTATAATAGCTACCTCAGCTAGCTATGATAAAAGAAAAGAAAAAAACTTTCACAGCATGTGCCGTTCTCTACACATGTCAGCATTCATTACTTCACCAAACAAATTTTATCTCTTTAAAAAAAAAGAAGATGTTATAAAAAAATTATGGTAGAGGACTTAAGTCCGTATTTGAAAACAGAGGGTTATTCAGTGCTATGACAAGTTTGTCTTCAGGTGGCCTGACCTTGGCCGTGTGCAGGGGGTTCTCGATAACAGCCTTCATTAGTCCACCAACACCTTCTCCTTCCTTACTGCACAGAAAGATGAGGTCCAGGTTAACAAAGGATATAGAATGCCTCTCCTGAAGCCACTGGTCTAAGCTTCGTAACATGCTCCTAAATAAAATAATTATTATATTGGTTATAATATTATATGCAGAATATTATTTTCTTAAAATTATATTGGTATCAACAGATTCTTTTACCCACTACTATTACAATTTCTGGCCCTCCAAGTATATGAAGGAATCTTGATTGTTCAGTTCAACAGTTTATCATCAACACTTTTTTACAAATCCGTTACATATCTGAAACACATGCCACTAGTGCAATATAGTTTCAGCTATGGCAGAAAAATAAAATATTCAGTAAAAGTTCTTTATTGCACTTACTTGAATTTTTGTGCAAACATTTCTATATTAGAAAGCAAATAGCTCAATGTGTAGAATCTGTCTGCATCTCCACCTGTGTAATAATGACATATTTAAATCAACTGAATGAATATCCATCAAACTTACCATCTAGAGACACGGGCACTGCGTAGAATGCCGTCACACTATTGTCATCGCTGCTGTCCATTAGCTGCCCATATGCTCTCAGAGGATAAGCTTGAGTGGCTGGAATGAAATGATAATTCATTAAAGGCAAAATTTGCTTTTTCCCTCTAATAAGTTTCTTACCAGTGAGTCCTAGCTCAAATCTTATCTTTGTAAGCAAAAGGTCAGCAGGTTCAGTGGCTGAATTTGCAGGCCAACAAGGACATGCTAAAGAGTCTCCTGTAGAGTTACTGAGAAAGACCTGAGGAAAAGCACAAGATACTGTAGATAGGAATAGAACAGCTTTAATAGCTATCATCTTAATGTTCAGTGTAACAAGGAACAACTAAATTATTGGAATGATGTTCGAAATCGATTCGGAGTGACAAGACAATTTTGTTTTTTGTGTTTTTTTTGGATAAGTTTGTTGTTGCAGGTAAGTGGAGAAATAAAAATAACATTGAAAAAAGCTAACTGGAATATACAGTCAGTAGGTAAAGTAAAGTAATAACTATTTCTGCTTTGCCCTGTTTCTCTGTCTCCTTCACTAATGAACTACGACTCTAGAAAAAAAATGCTGAGGTTATTGATAATGTATTTGTATCAAGGATCTAGTCAGCTTGAGTCTGATTCACTCTCAGTGTGCATGTGTGTGTGTAAGGGTTATAGTAGCGTCAAGTCTGTTAGTCCATCTGTCATGTTCTGATTTTGGAGATTACTGACAATACTGCTAAAGTAGGTATGAACTTTCTCAGACGATGATTTAAGTCCTTTTATTGCACTACTGTTTAAAGTTTCAAAAACAAAAACAACACGAAGCGATAAGCTCCTCATAGGTTCTAGCTTTTGTGGGTAATGCTCCTTATTCTCATGTCATAATCACGTGAGCAAATAATTTCTTGCAGTACACAATGCTCAGATCAGAAGTTTTTTAAATTGGAACTTCATGTTGAAACTATCGGTCCTTGCATGTCTAGCTTCCCTTATGAAGACACTATTTACGTCCACCATTTCATTCATGAGCTGATACCTAATTGGTACGAGAAATGACTTTGTAATAACTAGCTAGTGTATAGTAGTGTAGAGGGCTTGCACCTTTGGTGCTTCATTACCTTTAGGTAATTAACTCTAAGAGTGCGTGCTCAGAGGATTACTATAGCAGATTCATCATTCATTCATTCATTATGTCAGCTCATGGAATTTTATTGGTTGCTGAAAACCACATCAGCTTGTCGGGATAACTTTTTACACTATAAGACTAAAGTTTATCCACAATAAGCCCTAGCTAATGCAATTCTTATAATTTACTCATAAATAGAACAAAACCATTAGCTATTGTTACACGCTGAAAAATTTAAGAACTTTTTACTTAACACTAGTGACTTTTTTCAAACGGACTAAACCACCTGAAGGTTTGCACTCTTAGTTACTGTTTTTAGCTATCTGACTACATAGAAAGAAGTCATGGCTGGAATGCACTCCTATATCAATGGCGAGCAGGTTGGGAAGCTTTGTAGCCTAGCTAGAACAGCTTAAGGGTTGCTTGAGGGTAATTATGAAACTCTTCTAGTTACAGCTCATAAATACTCAAAGCTACCACTAACCTCGTAGTCATCGGCAGAGTACGCTTCCCGAGCAATTTTCCGTCTTACAGGTGCACCAGCCACAACCAATATAGGACTGGACCTTATTCTAACAACAACAATCAGTAATAATACATTTAGAGTCGGTTTAACGTTCGTACCTCTTCCCTTCACCACTCATTATCTCCGAGTCGAAGGCTACCCTCGAGCCCCACCCCTTTCGTCGTAAAAGGTAAAGGTAGTCTATACAACAAGTCCTCCTAGCCCCCCCCCCCCCCCACCCCCCAGCTTATTGTGCCGCGCAGTCTACACGACGCACGCACACGGAGGTGCTGACAAGTATAAGTCTGTCATCGAACGATCCGCTCCGTCCCGATCGACTCCGCTTATTTAAAAGACCGCAGCATCACCAATTGTGCGGTCACAGAGAACTTTCATCTCAGAAAATCTTCACCCCTGAACAATGTCGTACAAACTATACTACTTCAACGCCAGAGGCCGCGCAGAGGTGGCCAGACTCCTTTTCGCCCAGGCTGGGGTGGAGTACGAGGATATAAGAATTGCGGGAGAGGAATGGGCCAAGAAGAAGCCAACGGTGCTCACGGGCCAGATGCCCCTACTGGAAGTGGAAGGCAAGGATATCAACGGGAGTAGGCCGATCTCCAGGTTCCTTGCGGAGAGGTTTGGACTTGCTGGAGCCAATGACGTAGAAAATGCTGAACTTGCAGGCATCATTGACTATTTGGAAGACTTTTACGTCAGACTTTTCCCATTTTTCTACGAAAAAGACGAGGCCAGGAAGGCGGAGATAAAAAAGAAGCTGGAAGAGGTCGAAATTCCTAAATACATGGACACATTGGACAAGATCGCATCCTCCACTGAAGGGAACTTCATCAAGGGAGACAAAGTCACATACGTTGACCTGTCCATCTTCGGAGGGCTTTCATTTTGTACCAAAGTGTTTCCTAATATTTTTGAGGGCCGACCTAACCTTGCAAAGATTAACGAATCTGTGGCTAATCTACCCAAAATTGCCGAGTGGTTGAAGAAACGCCCTGTTACGGAGAATTAACAGTTAAATTCTTAGTAATTAGATATTAGATTTTCCCTGTCGCAATTGTTTTATGTAATGTGCTTGTTCCAATACAGAAGTATCAAGTTAAAAATATGCCTTGTTGAATGCATACATGTTGCAATTGACCCACTGCATCTCAAAGGAAAATTCTCCTCTAGGATGAATGAATAGGTGTGGTGTGCTACAGTATTCCCCCCCCCCCCCCCCCCCCCTCCCATAACACACACACACTATATATTTTATTTAATCTATTATTGGTGCTGAAAACTGTTACTATAGACTAGTGATTAGTTATGGATGTGACCACACCCACTGACTGTCACTGCTTGAGAGTGATGTTCATGATCTTGATGTCGTCGTAAGGTTTCTCAGTCTTGGGATGAACTCTGGCTTCGCTGATCTTCTGACACACCTCCATCCCCTTGGTGACACGCCCAAATACAGTATGCTTGTTATCTAACCATGGCTAAATGGACAAAACAAAAAGTATGAAAGCAGACAAAAAAGAAAGAAAGAAAAAAGTTGAGCACATGTACCACTTGAACAGTGGAATTCAATAAGAGTGCTAGTACAAAAGTGCCTATGAAGACATACTGCAAAACAACAACAACAACAACAAAACTAAAGAAACAAAACAACCACAACAAAAAACCAACAACAAAACAAAAACTTCAACACACAATGTTACCCTAATCTTAACTGCCTGCACCCTTATCAAATAAAAGATTATTGTAAAACGTCAGTTGAATTACATTAGGTATCTTCACCCATTCACTGGAAGTGTTAAATGTCACATGGGGCTATCCTCTACACTCCTTTGAATTTATGTAATAAAAGTCAATCTTTCTAAATAACACACGTAACTTTTTTAATTTATATGTTCCTGTTATGAAGTACTCATTACCTTCGAGGCACACTAAACAACTGATTCGTGTAACAAAATTGTACATGGTATCTCCATGGGCACCAAGCTGAACTAATAGCAAGTACAACACACATTCCCTAACTTCAGGTTCATTTGTTTACCCAAATATAGCTCCAGACTATCATGGGCACTGCAGGGATTTAATAGCATATCTGATACAATGCCCACCCCCCCCCCCCCCCCCCCCCCCTTCCCCTCTTCTCTTATTCTTCTTCAGTTTTCTGCACTTTGCTCCAAGCTCCCACTACGACCCTCCACCGCTGGAAACCTGGGGAGATCACTCACAGTGGCGGCCACAGTGATGAAGAACTGAGAGCCGTTGGTATCAGGTCCAGCGTTGGCCATGCTGACGGTGTACGGACGGTCGTGCTTCAAGGAGGGGTGAAACTCGTCTTCAAAGTCGCCGCCCCATATGGATTCGCCACCAGTGCCTGTACCTGTGTGTGTGTGTGTGTGTGCGCACACGTACATTTGTGAAACAAGTTTCAAGAGTTCATGGAAAAAAGTTGCACAATAGTATCATTAATTTAAACTACTTATAGGAATAGTACACATATTCACAACACACCTTCATATCTGATACACAACACATAAACAGTTACATTGGATGTTTAATGTTTACTTTTTATTTTTTTATTTTTAATGTTGACAGAATTCCACGGCAACCCCCACTTAACACCTTCATTAATAATCATTACCTGTTGGGTCTCCTGTTTGTATCATAAAGGCCTTGATGACTCTGTGGAAGATATGGCCATTGTAGTAACCCTTACTCGAGTGGACGCAGAAATTCTCAACTGCTTTAGGGCAACTGGAACAGGGCAAGCAAAACAAGCAGGTGTTAAATGTATGGAGTGTGCGTGTGTATGTGTGTATGCATTGTGTGTGCATATGTGTGTGTATGCATCACACGCACACCTGTGTATGTATCGTGTGCGTATATATGCATCGTGTGTGCGTGTGTGTATATAGTATCATGTGTGCGTGTGTGTGTGTTTATATGCATCGTGTGTGCGTGTGTGTATCTTTATATGCATCGTGTGTGCATGTGTGTGTGTGTGTGTGTGTGTGTGTGTGTGTGTGCATATATCTTACTACTCATGGAACAGTTTGATCTGTATGTCTCCACTGGTGGTATGGATGGTGGCCATGCTACTGACTCTGCTACCTCCACCAGACTGTAGCAACAACACAGACAAGATTACAATGTTGTCCCACCACACCAACACACTCCTTTACACGGACACACTCTCTAATTGTAGCCCACTTTCTGATTCAATTTGATGTTACACTGTGCCACTACATTAACAAACTGCACAAAACCACACAATTATGTATATGCAGTTTAACTATACATATAAACCAAACCCTACCCTAGTTAGTTAATCTGTAACTTTATTATGACTTTCACACCTGGGTGGCAGCCATTTGCTCTTCCTTGGACGGTTTCTCGTTGAACACATCTCTGTCTCCATCTCCACTGCCAGAGAGAGTACAAGAACAATATCAACCATGAGGTATGCAAGAGCTCAGTGATGTTGAAGTACCTTTTGGTCTCATCGGGGTTTTTCTTAGTGAACAGGTAAAACCTGTTCTTCTTGTACGCAGAACAGATGAGGGTCGGATCTGAGCGGTCTTTGCGTAATCCTGGATTGTCCGAAACTTCCATCTCCTATAATTACAACAACAACAAAAATAGCAACAAAAAACAACAACAGATATTAGGCGTCATTAATATTAATGGAATATTATTATACAAAAGAAAAAAAAAAAGCGGTTGATATTGCAGAGCTAAAGTTGTGAACAAGGTTAGAGAGAGACAGAAAGAGAAAAGGCTGTCAGTTCAAAAAGGATATTTGAAGGAAACAAGTCATATGTTGAATAATTAGAAGCAATATTAGACACAATAGAGTTCAATAAAAAAAAAAAAAACATTAGAGAAACCGAAACTGTGCAATAATAAGAAGCGAACAAATGCTGAGTGAAATGGTTTGGTCTCAACAAAACATGAATCATGGGACAGAAGATGGCATAGCTTCATGAAGCAGAAAGGAGATTGTCTTAGTTAGAAACACACACAGAAACACACACACACACACACACACACACACACACAGCTACTGGTTATATATACACACTTAGCTAAGGTTGAGGATTGCACCCAAAATTAACCAAGGTGTCAAATATGGAACAAACAACCACACATATTTCCCAGATAGGACACTATCGCCCACACAGGGCTCAGGTGGGACCCACTGAACCCAAGCAGGACCCACACTGGCCTCTTATCTGTCTTCTCACCATGTTCACTGCCAGCTTCTTCCCCACTTGACCTTGGTGGAGGGCAATGCTCAACAGGCGGACATTTTCTTCCTACAAAAAAAAAAAAAAAAAAAAAAAAAAATCATATTGGTCTTCACTTCATTATCATCATAAATGAAATCACAGCCGTCATTTCTTCTTACTGATCCACCTCATGAACATAATTGTAGTCATCATCACATAATCATCACACTCATTATTGTATTCCTCTCATACTTACCTTGCCTATGATCCGCACACACTTGTTGGTGACCAAGTTGATAACTACATAAACATATGCAGGGAACCATGACAACAGGCAAGAACACGCCCACAAGTATGCATATACTGCATGCACATACACATGCATACCTGATAAATCATATCCAGCAAAGTCACATCATTTAACTAAATTGAATCTCATTGTAATAATTATTAATAATTCAAATGTTTCGGCTCTGCACAGCTTCTTAGAGTTTTCTCACTTTCAAAGCTACTGAGGAAGGCTCTGCTGAGCCGAAATGCCTGTAATTACTAGTGCAATATTAAAATAATGTTACGTAGTAAAAAGAATGGATCTTCACTCACTGCTGAGGCTAGTACTGACCTTTGATACCAACCATAGTAGCAAAAAGAACAAAGTTGCCACTTTCATCAAATACTGCAAAAAAAAAAAAAAAAAAGATAAAAATTAATATATGACCATCCTCCTCCCCCTCCCCTCCCCCTTCACACTGAACTCACTTGCATTACAGTAGGAGTAAGATGAGGACTTTTCCATTTCTCTTTCCACTGCCAGCCTCCGGCCGAACTCCATGTTAGGCAACTGCTGGGATTTCTAAAACAAGCACAAGATAATAGATCATCGCACAAGTCACATGCAGTCAACAAGATTCCCTGATGTCCCTTTACCTGCTGCTTCTCAGTAAACAAGGTGAGGCCCTCGTCAAAAACTCTGTGCAGCTTTCCCGTTAGGAAATTGAAAACTCGAATTTTTCTGTCTTCTCCCATCACGACAAACATTTTTCCGTCTGGCGAGAAGGTCAAGTTAAGTGGGACCGTTTTCTCCTGAAGATAACAAACGCAACTGAGTTAGTCAGAATTACTTTCAATTAATTTGTATAAATGATTTAACCAAGCATTCAGTTTTAATTGATGGTTAGCTGACCGTAAAATAAACACCTCATGTAAAGTGTTGAGTGCAATTGTACATGAACCACATCAATACTTCTAAAAATCGCTGCTTAGAAGAAGGGGAAAAAAAAAAGAAAAAAAAAGAAAAAAAGAAAAAGAACATTTTTTGTCATTGTTTAATCTATTTATTCAAACTATATGAGACACTAATAGCGAATGCACAGTAGCTGTTTGTCATTAGTCCAGATAACACTCAAGTGTATCTCATAACTTAACACGTACCTTGGCAAACTCGTAAAGGTCCGTATCCGTCTTATATTCAAAGTGAACGCACTTGGGAGGAAACTTGTAGTCTTGGGAGGGACCAGACCAGTACTCCAACATCCCGGATTGATCACCTGACACCACCACATCATATACGCCATTGTACTGCGCGCACACACACAAGTGTAATTGGAGCCATATAGTTTACCTCAAGAAATTACGGTGTAAACATATAGGGATTTTTTTAAAGCTTTTTAGGGAAACATTTTGCCCTCCCTAAAAATGGCCATACTCCACTGAAATTTATTACAACCTTCATGATGACATTAGCCACAAAATTTTCATCGATTTCACAAGAACCCCCCTGAAATTTCAATTATATTGATCTAACCCCTTTCAAATTTGGCTTTAAAAATAGCCTGCCTATGAGTAGTTTAGATGGTCAAAATAGTCCAGGTGTTAGATGGTCAAAATGGTCCAGGTGTTAGATGGTCAAAATGGTTCAGGTGTTAGATGGTCAAAATGGTCCAGCCGTTAGATGGTCAAAATGGTCCAGGTGTTAGATGGTCAAAATGGTCCAGGTGTGGGTGTCCAATTCTATACTGAGCATTGGGTTGTATCTTAAAGTTCCTTGTTTCACTTAAGACGTGAGATTGTTCAAGGGTTGCTGAGTGCTAGTGCTGAGGAGGATACTGCTAAAAGCACCTAATTGTTGAACAGAGCAAAATGAGGCCTATCAAACTACTATTACGGTGGTATTACATATACTAACACTGCACATAATTGCTGAGTATTTCAACCCCTTGTTACATCTCCAGAGCTCTTGGGTGATATTTCTGGTAAAGTGCATCGATGGCTTGGCATAGCGACACTTTGAGGACATATCTGTAGCACTCTGTTCCGTTCGAAAGCATCAGGATAATCAAGTGATGGATGAATGAATTATTCAGAATTTTGGGTTTTTGTTCAGAGGTCTAAGCAGCAGATGCCAAATGACGTTTGCCTTGAACTACCTTGACGCAATATCGAAACCATGTTTTGAACTTGAATGTACTAGTATTTAATAAGAGACAGTTAAAAAGAAAATAAATTCACCTTCATGAGATTGTCAAGGCCCCACCCGGCCAAATGTATAACATATTTGAATTGAACTCAAGTGAAAATGACTTTACCTACAAAGAATTCCCATGCTCACCTGCTGTCTACGTATCTCTCGGTGACCACACCCACCTGCACTCTCTAGCCACACCCACATCAGCTGTTTGACCACACCCACCCGTATCTCACCTCCATCATTGTGATCTTGTGGGAGTGTATCTTGTCCAGTACGACCAGCTCTTTCTTGTCTCCTCTGCCGTCAAACACATGAATAACCGGTTTGTCAAGTTCACAGCTATGCACACACACACACAAACACTCCATGAATGCACCCATATTAATACTGCACAATTCAACGCCCACATCTACTAGTTAGAAAGGGAGTTTTTTCCTCTCTCTCTCTATTCTCTATAATAAACACAAGTTTAAGTTAAAAAAACAAAAAACAAAAACAAAAACAACAACAAAAAACACAAAAAACAACAACAACAAAAAACACAAAAAACAACAACAAAAAACACCCAACAACTAAGATGTAAGATACCCCCTACTCCTGTGGGCGTGTCTCTCACCAGGCTACAGCGGGCGTGGCAGCTCCACCGGGGAATAGCCATGAGCAGTATGAAGGAACAAACTGAAGTCTGAACATGTTGATCATGTCTACAAGGAGAAGATGAACATTTAACACATGACTACTGGCTAAATTGATTGATAAAGTACTCTACCAGACACACACACACACACACACACACACACACACACACACACACACACACTGCAGTATTCTGTAAAGTATTGTAATTGGGTGTACATGAATGTATCACACACTTATTACAAAAACCAGCTGCCAGTTGAGTACCATAATGTATAGTGAAGGCCATAATGTATAGTGAAGGCCATAATGTATAGTGAAGGCCATAATGTATAGTGAAGGCCAATGTATAGTGAAGGCCATAATGTATAGTGAAGGCCATAATGTATAGTAAAGGCCATAATGTATAGTGAAGGCCATAATGTATAGTGAAGGCCATAATGTATAGTGAAGGCCATAATGTATAGTGAAGGCCATAATGTATAGTGAAGGCCAATGTATAGTGAAGGCCATAATGTATAGTGAAGGCCATAATGTATAGTAAAGGCCATAATGTATAGTGAAGGCCATAATGTATAGTGAAGGCCATAATGTATAGTGAAGGCCATAATGTATAGTGAAGGCCATAATGTATAGTGAAGGCCAATGTATAGTGAAGGCCATAATGTATAGTGAAGGCCATAATGTATAGTGAAGGCCATAATGTATAGTGAAGGCCATAATGTATAGTGAAGGTTGATTAAAAAGACTCATTGGACGTTTGCATGCATACAAATATAAATTACTTGAATAGCTATAGCTCAGATCAATTCATTCAAACAATTCAACCCCCCCCAACCCCAATCCCTATATGTTGGGGTAAAATAAAATAAGAACCACTCTCTCTTGCTTGCTGATCTGTATACAGCTGGCACTAGTTGCTATGGCAATGCCTAACCTATGCAATTAGTCCAATTATCAAATTCACTCATCAGTAGTACATACCAGTACATTATACAAGTCAGCAAGATTCCCTGGGTCTTCCCTAATGCAGCCATTAAAACATACAATACTGGGGAAGGTTAGCTATTAGCTGAGTGTACTACTATTGGCATTATTCCTAAAAGACCAAACATACACTGCAAACCTTGCGCATCTTCAAGCCAAATGGAGTCCATAAATAAAATTCAGACTCAACACATACTTGGTGTTTGCGTGTGCATATGCATGTTTATGTTTGTATGTGAGTGTGTGTTTGTGCATATCAAATACGTTCAATCAACATCAGCTACACAAACCACATGTCCAGTCTTGACTTGCTACAACTCAGCAAACTCTCATGAACAAACATGCATACATTCAATGGTCCTATACAAGCTACCACAATGATCAACATTTTAACATTTGGAAAACACATGAAGGTTGCAGTTGATGAATGATCTCCTGCAAAGACAAATAAACTCGGTTCAATTCAATCACAATGTATGACTCATCATACACACTACACACTTCCATCAAATGAAGTTATCTCACCAACCTACACACAATTAGGGTCCACACACCATTAGGGTCCACACACCAAATTCCAAATTCACATATGTACATGTACTTGGATAAACTGGTATAACCAGTTGCTGGTATGGTATCCCAGAGGGAATTCAAGATAACTTGTGTTACCAGCTCTGGGACCACTCAACAAATCACTCACCACTATAGCAGCCAACCACAGATATTATTGAAACATGAGAAAGAGACCAATGTTTAAGCTCAGAAAAGAGAGGTTACTGTAGTCACTTCACCCATTTGTCCATGAACAACACAATGGCAGCCATTCAAGCATTGACAGTGACATAAAACAGTAGTCCTGTCTTAACAACAGTGATAAAGAGAAGAGACTTACCAAAGTTTATGACATCAAATATTTTCAAAGCTTTATCATCAGATGAAGTACACAGCAGCAGTCCATCCGGACTCACACACATGTCCAAGATCTTGCCTGGAGGCAGAGAAGGAAATAGAATCATAAAAAGTGGAAAAAAAAAGAAAAAGAAAAAAAAAAATCAATTCAAACTCAGTTTTCCAATCACTTATAAATGCTTCAATGCTGGACTATACATCTAATTCAATTCTTGTTAAATTTAGCATAGCCTTTCCTGTAGCTTCATGTTAGTTGAATATAGCAAGCAGAAAAAACAACAACCCATAATGCTAAATGCTCTATGGCAACTATGAATTAAAATGGAATTTACATCTTTCTTCAGATCATTGAACTGAAGGCCACCATAAGTGAGTTTGTTGCACTCCTCTTTCTTTCTATCCTCTATCCTCATATTTGCCCCCACATTCTTGTGCAACCCCTTACCAAGATGGGCCCTGAAGTGCTTCACAAATTCCACGTCATTCTCAAGTTTCTTCCAGAACTTGACGTGGCCATCTTGACTAGCCGTCACAATAAAGTCCGTTCTAAACACAAAAACCAATTGCTTAAAGTCAGATGCACTACTTCAACATGTCTAACACTTGCTAATTCACTTTTATACATTAGTTGTTTTGAATGAACATTCCAAATCTACCCTTTACCAACTTCATTACTGGATAAAAAAAGAAAAGAAAAAAAAGCAAAAAAAAAGCGGTTGTCCTAAAAATGCAGAATCAACCAATCACTTGACATAATTAAGTGTCCAATTTTACATAATAAATTTCTGCTTACATATAGGTTCCTGAATCTTACTACCCAGAAACAGCTCATAGATTTAATGAGTAGGGGTTGCTTCATCAAGCTCAGCCGGTAAAGGTCTCCAAATAATGTTAATGTGATGATGATGATACATTTGTAATTTAAAATGGGACTACTGATCTTAGTAGCTAGAGCAGTGCTTTTTGTTATACTAGCTAGTGGTTTAGAGTCGTGAAATAGTAACCTTAATCACATTTAAGTCTAGTTGTTTTAAATTACAGCTACAGCTCGCCTGCCATTTGTGCATAAGTACACCACTAGCATATAATTATGTGTATATATTATTTATATTAGGCTTTCGGGGAAAGGATTGGCCAATTCTCTACGAGTATTATCACACTTTCAAATAATAATTTACCTCACTCTATCTAGGTACTTTGCAGCTGATGAAAACTGTGTTGTACCATGGGAAGTGTACAACTACTAGTGGTGAGCTTGAGTACAAATGGAAAGCGACCCTAAAAGTATACTATTGTTAAAAGATTGGTTTTAACTTCTAACACTCAAGCTACTACAAAAAAAGCAGAGTTTTTAAATTGCGTATATACAGTAAAGGCAGTCAATGCCATAGTAACCCCACAACTGTTTGAATAAAAAAAGCAACAAATAAACAAGTCACGTTTTTCTTTGTGAGTAATAGCTGTAACGCACAATACGTTCACACAACTAACATACCTACGCAAGACTTACCTTCATAGTCAGTCTAGTGGACAGTGAATTTTCAAGTAAATACTGTTGCGTAGGGCTTATAATTATGAAAAATAGCGTATTAACTTACCACTGCCACCAACTCGAATAGAAATGGAACTCCTGTACGTTTTTGAGTTTTAACTGCACCCGCAAAATAATTCAAAGCGGTAAACAATTCTAATTTGTAGGGTGATACAGGTAATGATAGGTCAACCAGAGGATTCTGTTTAGTGATGTTAGGGACAGGGTCAAACACTGAACTAATACGAAATACGCAAGAGTCAAAGTATTAAATGACATACGTACGTCCAAACATATAAACAAAACAAACACCCCCAATTTTCAATTGTGTTACCCCTGAGAGTGTCTCGCTCGCTTGCCAATAAAGTCAGCAGAAATTGTTAGGTAAAGGGTATCAAAGTTGTAAGTGAGTTAACCCCCCTACACATAGCTCTATCAACTGACTTAGTGCATATGACGTGGGTGACAACATCTCGGTGCATGTAGCTTCGCTCATACATCTCTGCAGATGGCAAGTTATCCAGAAATACTTTCTCAAAAGGCAGCACTACAAAGAGCAAACCAAGGATGCAATCATTACCTATCTATTAAAACTGAATAAAACAAAATACACCTTTTCTTTTCTTAGAAGCTGTAGGTCCTGCTGCGGCTGGCATTGGCCCGATAACTTCTTCCTCTCCGTTGTCATCTTTAGCAGAGAGATCTTCCGGCAACGTAGCGCTTATTCTTCTTTTCCGCTCTTCCATATCTACGACGACCCTTTCCTGCTTTCAATGATATGAAGTGGGCGGGGCTGATGACTTTGTTTAATGCGCACCCTCGCTGACAGAAAATAAAGCTAAAAGTTAAAAGTAAAACGGAAGGCTTTCTTTGTGGCTAACCTTATGGCCGAGTTAACGGCTGAGGAAAGTGCACCTCTGCAGCTATTACTAAATGTTAGTGTGGTACCTAGAAGGGTTGTTATGCCGTCTTGTAACTGAAATACCCGAATAGACGAGTAGTTGTGTATGTGCTGAATTTTTATCACTTGCTTTGTTGGTGTGCGCCTCAGGCTAAATCTAAAGCGGTGGTGGCGGACTTATGTAGAGAAAGCTTCAACAGCAGGAATGGGAAAGGTATTTAAGAAGTGACAATATTGGTAAAATGTCATATTTACTATAGGAGAATTTATTTTTGTTTGAGACTACTAGAATTTAGATGGAGGAGTGTTCTTGTCAACATCACATTATATTATTGAAGTTCTCATATTATTAGAATGAGGGGGTGTGTATGACTCAATGATAGTATCAAACTCGGGGTCATGTGACAATAATTGAGTCTATTGTTGCTTTGACTTTCAGCACGTGTTAGCATGTGTCATGTAATGTTGTCGACAATTATACTTTCCCAGCAATTGAATAACGTCAATGGCTATGTAGGCAGGCAATAGTTATTCTATGTATCAGTTTAGGTTACAACAGGCAAGGGTTAGTCTTCGTCTAGAAAGAAGCAATTATTTATCTGACAAAACTAGAGAAATGCCAACATGGGAAGGGTTGGGGAACATATAAATAATTAATGAGAATGAAGTATTTTATCACTATCATAATTTCAAGTAAGAATTGGCAGCTTTTGTTTGATGTGATGTATACAGGAACTCTTGTTGATGAATAGTTTGGGCAGGAGCTGGCTAGCCAGGCAGAGTAGCGTGCTCTTTGGACTTGTGAAGTATCTCTATAACTCACTTGATTTGTTGTGCCACGCCTTTTTGTAGTGCATTTGGGCAGGTTGATAGAAAGACCTATGACTAGTTTCTGGGTTTAGCTAGGGACTACTGGGGAGGTATCTAGGCCATTACACATCTACTGTACAAGTTTTATGGGCATAAATTATTATCAGATAATTTTGATGTTGTTATTCTTGGAGTTGAGGTTTGAAGTCCCTGTATCATAGGTACAAGCTAGAGCTGGGTTATGGTAGAAGTATTGATGTTAATAATACATCGACCCTTTACCGACTATACTTCGTTCGTAACTCTGTGAACCATAGCATTTGTGTCCAATACATTGTAGTCCATATCAAGGACTTGAGGAGTCGTTCTTTATAGCTCCTTAGTTTGGGGCAGGGAGCGTGTGAGTGTTAATTGCATTCACTTCTTAGTCTAGTGTAGTGTATAGCTTCATCTGTAAGCTGAAGGGTCTGGTTTTGTATGGTGCCTGTGGGAAGAGGTGATGTTCATCAGTAAATAGAGTGTGCCAATCAATACTTTCTCTCACTTTCTGATTGCTGTAATATTTTGTATTAAGGTGATTACTGAGTTGTTACGTGTGTTGATATATTTCTAGTTCCGGATATGGTGATGGCATCCACTGCCAAGACGTTGGGCATCCAGGCAGCAGAAGTAGCTCAGGTGAGCTGTCATGAGACTTCTATTTTGGAAAATTTGAAATAATTTTTCTAAATATCCATTTTGTATTAAAGACAGCAAAGTAGAACGTATCCAATACTCATTCATACCTTAGAAGTGTTCGTACATAAAAAATACTTATTGTATCGGTATTTAGCTCAAACTATTTGATACAATAAATCTAGTGCCAGTTGATGGTGTAAATATGTTATATATTTTGCATAAATTTCATTTGAAACTGAATGTTTTTAGATGTATTTTCTCTCTTTCACAGGCTTTAAAAAAAATTTTTTTTTAACAATACGGAATTAAAATTGGTCGCCACTGGGAATCGAACCCAGGACCGCTTGCTTAATGCACAAGCGCTCTGCCACTGAGCTACGATAGCTAGCCGGCGAACAAGCACTCCAATTCTGTATTTATATGTTAAGGGGTACTGATGTACTACAGTCTTGCTCTCAACAGACCAACACAAATTTTCTTTTTTCTAAGACACTTTTTATTCGTGAAATTTTTTAAGTTTTTCCCCCATAAATTTCCAAAGATGATGAACTACATCATTTCTATGAACCTTCAAGATACAGAGAGTCTAGCAGAACTCTGAACTGTCCAGGAACTCTGAACTGTTTTGGTGGTGTCGGTATTGGAGGTATAAGTGACTGAGGAACAAGTTCAGGTGTGTCTAACACAAGACTAGTAGAAGATGGCGTGAAGGTCCAACCCAATAGTCTATCATTGGTCTATCTCATGCCATAATATTCAAATAGTTGCACCAGTTGTTCATTATAATGGTCTGTTTTATAATTGGTTTATTATTTGGGTTCCAGTTTATTTATTTTTTATAGAGCTTTTCCGTGTAGTTTCATTAAATTTTTATGGCGATAAGGATTTGTGTAAATATATTCCAGTTTTCTCTATTTATACAGCCTACTATTATTATTATTTTTCAGTATAAGCTGAGAAAACAATTTATTAAACTGAAGACGGAATAATTAGGTGTAGCCTGTACTTTACCCCATCTCTGTGTCCACTTCCCTCTTTCTTGCCACATTTCTCGTCTTTACCCACTACAGTTGTATCGGTCCATGTGTTCCCTGATCAAGCTGGTGCTCATGGAGGGCCTGTCAGATGCTCAAAGCATTGCCGCCGTATTCCCAGGTAAAAAGATACCAAATGTGTGTTTTGTTAATGTAGAAAATCAATTTCAAGTTTCATATCAAGTAATTAGTGGCCGTATATCACTGTGTGAAATTGTAGGCGACTTTCACAAGAATCTCAGAGGTCTTCTGTCAGAAACGATAGCAAGCAACTTGTAAGTTGAAGTCACAAAAAGTAGTGAAGAAGAAGCAGAGTACGTGCGCACATGTGGCAAGGGTGGAGATTTAAAAAATTATTTTTTGGAAGATTTGAAGGGCATACATAATGTATTTGCTATCATTTTATAGTATAGTACTAGAATAAATATCTTGATTGATGTGCCGGTTATTTATAGGAGCCAGTGGAAAGAAAAAGTTCTTAGAGATCAAGGTGGGTTTATGACAGCATGAGTAGTTAGATCAATTGTAGTTTGTAGAGTGGTTTGAGGAGAATCTGAAAAGTCATTAGCACTCCCCTCTCATATTATTAGCATTCACACCCTATATGATTGGCTTAATTTATTATTTTATTGTATGTTGTTGTTGTTTATTTATTTATTATTTTTTTGTTAAGTATCCTTGCCTCATCTGGTGGATTTTGATTGGCGGGTAGACATCAAGACCTCATCAGATAATGCTGCTAGAATGGCCCAGCCTACCTGTATAGTCCAGATGAAAGTAAGTAGAGGATTGGGCTAGTTGCCAAGGAAACGGTGAGGTTTGTGTGAGCTCACTCGAACTCAAGTTTTGCTTCCTGGCTAGTATTAGTGAAGTCAAAAAGCAAGTTGTGATGAGAAGCTCTAGCTCTAAACTCTAGCTCTAAATCTTAATGTGTCTACAGGCACAGTCTTTTTCTACAACTTGTGTGTCTTACTCTCCAATCTTAGGTCCAAGATACACCAGAGCACACAGACAAGATGGCGGGTCTGAGGAGCATCAATGTGGAGTTCTCCAGAGAAACCTTGGACACCATGTTGGATGGACTGGGCAAGATCAGAGATCAACTCGCATCCGTTGCTAGGCATTAGATCTTAACTTTTCCTTTTTATTGTTGCACTTAATTAACTCTTCCATTTGTTCACTCGAGTGTCATTTTTACAAGAATTGTTACTCACTTGTCATCCATAAGTTACTTTATTTGTTAATGGGATTATGTGCTGAGGTCGTATTGACACAAAAGGAGATTGTGAAGGATTGGATGAACACAGTCTTCTCACAAAAAGTGTGTTGGGAGACTGCCTAACAACTGTATTAATAGCACACACACACACACACACATTCCTAAACTTGATCTCCTGCTTTCCACATACATGCTAGTACTTTTTCTTCATTGTGTTTCTTAGTTATTGGTCAGTTTTATTCTCATGTGTTTATATAGTCTCGCATAGCTATACCTACTTCTACCAGCATAGCAGTAGGTAAAGGGTCTGGCTACACAGACTTGTGTGTTCCTCTGGTGATCTCAGAGGCCTGGCCTACCTAAGGCGGGTCCTCTGTGTCTTTTCTTCCTCTTATGTACTTTCTCCTGTTGCCATCACAAGTATCCAAAATATGCAACTTGCACAATATTTCACCATATCTCACTGACTCATGTAATAAGTATTTTATAATATATAATATAATATATCTATGCGCTTGTGGCTTGTGTGTCAGTAACGACAACAACCAACGTGCGTGTTCATGAATAATTCATTAGCACAAAAGGCAAAAGTACAAAAAGGAAGGCAAAAGGCGATTAAATGTAAAAAACAGTTGGAATCAGCCGAGGTAAGGCAGCGTAGGTTTAAAAGAGAACGGAAGAGAAGGGGAAAAAGGTGCAATATTAGCTAATTGTAACTAAAATGTGGCTGGAATAGATAGTAAAGGGCGCTTCGTTTCAAAAAGGAAGGTGAAAGTACAAAAAAGAAGGCAACAGTTTCACAAAGCTCAAGTCCACTATCATGATAATAGGACAGAGAGATTCAGAAGCAGGAGAGGTAGAAAAGAGCTGAAGAAAAGAAAGGTGGGGGAAAAGAAAAGCTAAGATTGTTCAGAAAAAAGAGAGCAGGAGAGGGAAACTTATGTAACTTTAACCAAGTAGAGAATGATAACTGAGCAAGATAACTTATGCTACTGCATTCTTACTTTGCAATCTGTGTAGCAGGGTACTTGCTAGTAGCTATATTATATTTCTGCAGTGTCTGAATCAATGGCTTACAAACCAAGGGTAGTAAAAATGCAGAATAATTGTGTAAGCACAAAACACAAGTAATTATGAATATGAAATCTGTCATGTCAGTAACGACAACAACCAACGTGCGTGTTCATGAATAATTCATTAGCACAAAAGGCAAAAGTACAAAAAGGAAGGCAAAAGGCGATTAAATGTAAAAAACAGTTGGAATCAGCCGAGGTAAGGCAGCGTAGGTTTAAAAGAGAACGGAAGAGAAGGGGAAAAAGGTGCAATATTAGCTAATTGTAACTAAAATGTGGCTGGAATAGATAGTAAAGGGCGCTTCGTTTCAAAAAGGAAGGTGAAAGTACAAAAAAGAAGGCAACAGTTTCACAAAGCTCAAGTCCACTATCATGATAATAGGACAGAGAGATTCAGAAGCAGGAGAGGTAGAAAAGAGCTGAAGAAAAGAAAGGTGGGGGAAAAGAAAAGCTAAGATTGTTCAGAAAAAAGAGAGCAGGAGAGGGAAACTTATGTAACTTTAACCAAGTAGAGAATGATAACTGAGCAAGATAACTTATGCTACTGCATTCTTACTTTGCAATCTGTGTAGCAGGGTACTTGCTAGTAGCTATATTATATTTCTGCAGTGTCTGAATCAATGGCTTACAAACCAAGGGTAGTAAAAATGCAGAATAATTGTGTAAGCACAAAACACAAGTAATTATGAATATGAAATCTGTCTATACAGCTAGCTACAAGTGTCTAAAAACATTATACAGTCAAACAATTTAGTTTGAAATTTACAAAAAAAAAAGCACACTTATGTAATCAAATCATGATGACTCATACACATTGAACAGTTTCATAAATTCCGAGCGATTCGTTAGGTACGTTATTCGGTATTTCATCGTATGTTGCACATTTGCTTAAATTTATGTCTCCATATGCGGCACAGGAAGTCATTGCCATCTCTTCAAATTTGGACTGACTGTATTGATCCATTCTAATCTCTTCATAATACTCATCCTTCTGTACTCGCTGATCTTGCTGGTTACTATTTGAACCCAATAAAAAACATGTATAATAATACTGAACGATGTAGCTAGAGCTCCCCATTGCTGACAGATGTCTTGCAAGTGATTTCTTTTAACTTGCTATATGCACAATAGCTACAAACCATAAAAAATACTATATAGCTAGCTACCTGGTTGCAGGTATGAATTATATTCTGCTGGACTAGTAACATTTGCATGAGAAAATCTTGGAATTTTGTCATTCTCAGCTACTTGTAGGAAATAACCAGATTAGCAATTGATTATAATTTGTAATCTAATGTAGCTACCTTAAAACCTGCAAAACTCAAGGCTAAAATATTAACTGAACAAACTGAGTAATGATAGCTACAGTAAAGTCTTTTCAGAGTAATAAAAAGGCACATTATGTAATAAATAAATTATCATAGCTACATAATAATACAGCTGTTCACTTTAATTAGCTAAGTAGTTCATATATCTCACTGTAGAATATTTAAATAGAAGATTGATTTCTTTATTTTTACTTCAATATTAACTATCACAGCCATGCTGTCCCAGTTCATTTAATTATATCATGTAAATTCAGAGCTAAATAAATAAATAAATAAATAAACAAATAAATAAATAAATAATAAATAAATAAATAAATAAATAAATAAACAGTCATGCTCTTCCACTTTTCACCATTTTTACTTCTCTGTTGTCCTTGAACTCACATGACAAGTCGTTTCTTTCGGAACAGTATACAAGTCATTATTGTGACTAGAACCACCATAATAATGACTACTAAAGCCACAGATGATACCACTCCACCAATAATTATAGTAGCATTAGAATTTCCTGATAATAAGAAACACAATATTAGTTAAGTAATTTTGTTATAGCTGAATACTATAAATGCCATAATAAAATACAGTCATTTATTATAACCAAGTATAGCTGCTATTCTATTATAATTACTATGTGACTGCTATTCTATTATAATTACTATATGACTGTTATTCTATCTTCTATATAAAAGTATGCTTGTGTGTCAGTAACGATGACTGATGGTGTGTATATTCATGAATAATTCACGAGCTTCAAATGGTTTGGTAAAGCATCATCATTAATCGATGGGTAAAATATCTTCATTACTCCATGGGTAAAGTATTAATAATATGTAACTAATAACCAGGTGGAATTGGTGAGGTAAGGCAGCATAGGTTTAAAAAGAATGGAAGAGAAGGCAAAAAGGCGAGCAACTAAAAAGCGGGTGGAATTGACGAGTAAAGGCGGGGGTCAGTTTCAAAAAGGAAAAAGGAAGGCGAAAGTGCGAAAAAGAAGGCAAATGTTTCACATGTTCACAATCATGATAGTAGGACAGTTCATGACTCCTTTCACTGCCAGTCTCCATTTCTCCCTGTTGTGGACAGAGATTCTTATCACTGAGTTTACATTCTTTTGTTTCTGTTAAGCATGCATTATTCATTTATGTTGATGTCATTCTGATTTTTGTATTAACTCTGTTGTTGTCCGTATACTTTCATTCCTTGTTTTTGTGAACAAGTGTGCAATAATTAAAGATAAAGATTCTTTTAACAATTTGACGTGTTGTTGAAGTTACAACACATTAAACTGCACGTCCAATATCGTGATGATCATGTCATCTCCTGAGTAGACTGCATGATGAGTTAACACATCTTGATATCACTTGCTCAGGGCTGCTCTAGAAGGACCATGAATGGTAGGCACGTAACTTCCTCCAGTTAGGTGGTCGAAGAACCAGAGCCAACCATAAGCTATGCCCAGCTTCAACAAGTTAACGCCCCATGGTTAGTGTGACTCTACCACAGCAACAAGCTACTAGCAGGTAACACGGTCTGCATTCACTGAGCTTGACTTATGATGGACTAATTTCCCCAAGACATTTACAATGCATATATATATAAATAGATATTATATACATGTATTTGGGATGACATGATACAGATTGTAGTGGTTAAGGAAGGATCATGAATACCATTGTGTGTAGACAAATAACTTAGCTATTACAGCAAGAAGCTTATGCCATGTATGCCACAGTGAAGAAAGAACAATGCTATCAAGCTAGCAGCAAGGTTTTACCTGCTTGGCCACCATTGTGACCAATCATAGAGTGTTGGAATGGCTTGTTTGCCCACAGGTAAATAATGCCAGACTCACACATTCTAATTCAACTCTACACTTCATGGTATAACACTGACCCGGGAAAGACAATGGGAACGCAAATGTCTTGTCTCATATTGCGACAAACCAGTGAGTTGCCAGAAAAGGAGGGAGGAGTTTAAATTCTGAACTTGTTTACTGTTACTTGTAGCAGGGACATGGTGTATGACTTGTAGCAGGGACATGGTGTATGACTTGTAGCAGGGACATGGTATATGACTTGTAGCAGGGACATGGTGTATGACTTGTAGCAGGGACATGGTGTATGACTTGTAGCAGGGACATGGTGTATGACTTGTAGCAGGGACATGGTGTATGACTTGTAGCAGGGACATGGTGTATGACTTGTAGCAGGGACATGGTGTATGACTTGTAGCAGGGACATGGTGTATGACTTATAGCAGGGACATGGTGTATGACTTGTAGCAGGGACATGGTGTATGACTTGTAGCAGGGACATGGTGTATGACTTGTAGCAGGGACATGGTGTATGACTTGTAGCAGGGACATGGTGTATGACTTGTAGCAGGGACATGGTGTATGACTATGTAGACATGGTGGGACATGGTGTATGACTTGTAGCAGGGACATGGTGTATGACTTGTAGCAGGGACATGGTGTATGACTTGTAGCAGGGACATGGTGTATGACTTGTAGCAGGGACATGGTGTATGACTTGTAGCAGGGACATGGTGTATGACTTGTAGCAGGGACATGGTGTATGACTTGTAGCAGGGACATGGTGTATGACTTGTAGCAGGGACATGGTGTATGACTTGTAGCAGGGACATGGTGTATGACTTGTAGCAGGGACATGTTGTATGACTTATAGCAGAGACATGGTGTATGACTTGTAGCAGGGACATGGTGTATGACTTATAGCAGGGACATGGTGTATGACTTGTAGCAGGGACATGGTGTATGACTTGTAGCAGGGACATGGTGTATGACTTGTAGCAGGGACATGGTGTATGACTTGTAGCAGGGACATGGTGTATGACTTGTAGCAGGGACATGGTGTATGACTTGTAGCAGGGACATGGTGTATGACTTGTAGCAGGGACATGGTGTATGACTTATAGCAGGGACATGGTGTATGACTTGTAGCAGGGACATGGTGTATGACTTATAGCAGGGACATGGTGTATGACTTGTAGCAGGGACATGTTGTATGACTTGTAGCAGGGACATGGTGTATGACTTGTAGCAGGGACATGGTGTATGACTTGTAGCAGGGACATGGTGTATGACTTGTAGCAGGGACATGGTGTATGACTTGTAGCAGGGACATGGTGTATGACTTGTAGCAGGGACATGGTGTATGACTTGTAGCAGGGACATGGTGTATGACTTGTAGCAGGGACATGTTGTATGACTTGTAGCAGGGACATGGTGTATGACTTATAGCAGGGACATGGTGTATGACTTGTAGCAGGGACATGGTGTATGACTTGTAGCAGGGACATGGTGTGCAAGCCCGTAGCAAGCAAATTTTGGTTGGTCAGGCCAGGATGTAGGTGTGATCTGTGGTCAATTAATTTCCTGTATATATTATATATATTTATTTGTGTCATCTACGTACAATGTAGTTTATTATGCAATTTCAAGAAAATTACCTTCGGTCAACAAATCGACCCATTCAGCAGCCAAGTGCAAAGGATGGGATAAGACAATATATAAATTTTTTAATTTTGTTATATTTTTATTAATTTCTGTTATTTGTAGATTGATTATATATTATTTATGCACAAATGGTAATTGTTGACTAGCACTTTCCAAAAATATTCGATCTGTAAATGGAATCTCCAATAAAATTATTTACAACTGTTTTAAAACAAATGGCATCTGTTCTTTGTTTATGGGCGTGAAGAAGCATCAGATTATTTAGACCGAGGCTTACTTGGCAGAAAGGAATCTGAAGAAAACTTCCGAAATTGACGGATTAGCTATTATGGGCCGCTCAATGATAGCGAGCAAAACCAATAAAGCTCCAGGTGAAAAATGGCGGAAAGAGAACCTAACAGTTGCAAACCTGGAATAAATCAGCGTGCATGCTCTCTACACACAGCAACTAAAGTGGGTGTGGCTATGAGGTGAAAATATTGGTCCGGAAAAAAACCGGACCAACCGGACCGCATGCTAAGGCCATGAATATGCTCCACAAGTGAATACTAGAAGGAGAACGTAACAGCTGCAAATCCTTGAACCTACGTGCATGCTCTACGCAGCAACTAAGGTGGGTGTGGCTACGAGGTGAAAATATTGGTCCGGCCAAAACCGGACCAACCGGACCGCTTGCTACGGCCATGGGTGCATGACTTGTAGCAGGGACATGGTGTATGACTTGTTTGTTGAAACCGTACTCTCAACATCTCTAATTTGTGCAGTCATCCATATCGTGTTGATTGTTTTTATTGTCAGTTTTGAGCTCTACATATTTGTGATATATTATCAATTGAACTTGTTTAAGTTAAAGGCAAAGACCTAACTTTAGTAGCTCTTGGTGATCTGCAAAAGTTCACCCAAACCTTAGGTGGTCACATGCCAATGATAGTACTGCATATCCAGAGATAACACAAACGATTGCTGCCAGGTCTTCAGGCAGCACTCTGAAGATCAAGCACATCTGCTACTTTAGGCACTCTATGATCTGTCAGTACCAACAAAGACTCTACGCATGCAGCTAGGCTTGTTTTTCAAAAAGTAAACTCAACAGAAATGCAGTATGCATTATTGCATAGCATCACAGTTCAAGTCAGAAACAAAACTTCAACATGCCCAAATTGCACTTGCATCAAATTGGGCCTGTGCAACGTTTGCTGACTTCATAATCAGTAATTACGAGCTAATCACAAGCCTCTTGTTCCTCTTTTGGGAATGAAAGATGGATAGTTGAATTTTGATCACCTAAAAAAACAAAAATTTACATGGGAAAGAAAAATTTCAGCAAACACTCTGACAAGCTTCCAACTTAAAAATCAACTCAGAAACTTGAACTCAAACAATCTCTCATACATCGAAATGTACAAAAGGCCACAGTTGGAATACCCAATATGGAAGCAGATCTTAAAGTACTACAACAAAAGATGGCTTAGGATAAACCAACTAAGAGGTTGGTTTGCAAACTAAACTCGGAGGTTCGCGGATAACCTGCAGTGAGAGATAGACGTTTTGATGTGTTGGCAAGAATTTTTTTTCCACAATCAATGTAGTCACAAACCCTACGAGAAAGTATCTGTAGGGATATCAGGATATATAACTCGATGGTGCCAAAGAGAAATTTTCTGAGTGGTGACCTGGGTTAACACAGCAAGAACAAGCCACCTTTATTCGCATCTGTCCAGAATATGAAATCACATGAAGAACTTGCCATTACAACTCTCTTACAAGGGACAGAGTTGCAGCTGATTCTTTTTTAATGGACCAAAAATACGATCTTTAAGTGGTTGATTGCTTTCCAGAAATCAAACCACAATGCTGAGTGTTGTTTTCAAGCTACCGACAATATTTGCCGTACATAAAATGCCAGAGATCTTCTGGTTGGATAACGGATACAATTCTTCAGTGCACAAGGATTTTAAATTAAATCATCACCGGCTATATTGTGTCTAATTGTTTCTATCTGACCTGTACACGATGAAGTACTATTTAACATAGCATCTGGACAAGCACAGGAGTATCCTCTAGAAGATGTACTTAGAAGACAAAAGTGAGAACACCCACCGTTTCTTGTGCTGCAAGGATTGGCGGCTAAAATATATTTAGAAATATTTAATTTTACAAAGTTCAAATAATTGAACAAAGCTGCACCTGCTACTTGATGAGTGGGACTAACAATTTTAATTCCAAAGAGTGTGCCAAAAAATGAAACGTTTGTGAGAATCTCAGCAGGGCCACCAGATGAGTTCATTACACGAATAGTATTACCACTCCAATCAGATATGTAAAGTTTTCCTTCATGCATTACTATGCCAAATGGATGGGATAACCCACTATCAGTTAATACTCTTCTAAGACTTCCATCCACTCTCGAAGTCTCTACTTTGTCCAAGGCGGCATCTACCCAATATAAGTCCTGCATTGCAATATCCAGGGTAATATCATTTGGCCAAACAAGATCAGTATTATGGAAAATCTGTCGATTAGTGCCATCCATGGATGCCTTCTCTATGCTGGCATAAGTACCCCAGTCAGTCCAATACATATACCTGTAATTACAGAGATCAAATGCATGTGTTTAATTTACAAATAAATGCCCATTATTCCTGATTTATAAGTGATAAACACTAATGTTTGGAAGTGTCTTTACAACTGTTTACCTTGTTGTAGGGTCTAATACAATGCCTCTTGGTTGTGTTTCAGGTCCAGTGTTTACGAGTGTTTTGTACAATAATAAGTTGGGGTCAAATACAATGATTACATCAAGGCCTGCATCAGTGATGTATAATTTATTGGTTGTGTAGTCAACAGCCAGTCCATCTGAAAGTATATCATCAAACATAATCTCAGAAAACTATCTTGTTTAATAAAATAAGAATGACAACTACGCATTATGGATATTTTATGTAGTAATTTTTTTTACCTGGAACAGATAATCCTGTTAGTATTGTTGACACTCCAGACCCATTCATATTAGACTGCATTAATACTTTTCTGACCATATCTGTCCAGTACAGTTTGTCAATTCTGTTAGAACACCCAACATACTGAAAATGTTTACATAACTTAAAAGATGATGTATCAGATATAAAGGACTAAATATGACTTTATGTAATTTTAGTGAGCAAAAAAATTACAATAACCCAAGTTCTACTGTAGTGTTACCTAGTAGCTATTCCTTTTTTCATTAAAAACATCTTTCTGAATGTTTTACCCAAGAACTAAAATGTACTTGAAGTTATGTCTCAAGTGCTATAGTGAAGCTTACCCTAGATTATAATCCAAAGCCACAGCACCCAACAAGTTAGTAACTACCGACTGTCTGTTGTGTCCATTTAAAGTAATTTGATAAATTGTGTGAGAGTTTGCCACAAGAAGATAGTTTTCTCCATCAATATTTGCTGCAAGAGCAATTAATAAACAAGTTCTTATAGGTATTTTATAATTATTACTTACCTTGCCTTTTACTTCTAATTTTGATGTTTTGATTCTGCATATTTGTAAATAAAATGTCTCTAACTATAATAATATTTGAATAGAATTAGGAGCTATAATGGAGAGTTTACTAAGATTTCTAAATATTAATATCTAATTCATGTCACTCAATCTTGTTTCCCATAAGCAAAGGACACTTTTGTTACTCCCCCGCAAATAAATTAGATATTTCATAGGGAGAATCAGCTGGACTTTTTTCTTGTAATAGTGTGACTAAATTGGAACTGTCATAAATTACTGATTGACTCAATTTAGATAGTTTGAAAACACAAAAGATAAAATTATACATGAGAAATGATAGCTGCACATTATTTCTGAGATAACAGCAATGCCCTGATGTATAACCTGGAAAGTAAGCGTGTTTGTTGTTTTAAAGAAAACCTCTGAAAAGCAAACACAAACAGAAGAGTGTTTAGCTACCTGTCTTGCCTTACTAAGACAAAACTAATTACCTTGAAATTTGTTTGAAAAGATGTTTTTCCCTCATAGAAACAACTTCTAGTCTTGCTCCTCACAAAATATCTATATAATAATTATTATTAAGAATACCAATGTTGAATATTTGGTTGAAGTCAGTTAAATATCTTACCTTATGATAGCATTCTCATTTACGTACTCCATCGGAATTGCAAATTTATGTATTTTCCTTTTACTTTCCATACTGAATGTATCCTATAATTGTAACACGATTTATTACTTCATAAATGACACACAAAACTGTCAAGTTAGCCATTGTACTGATTGAAAGACTGGAAGGAAAATTCTACTCTTACGTTGTCATATTTGCAAGATAGAATTGATCCTGACTGTGTCAACAAGAAGGCTCCTTGCCCATCACAAATATGTAGCAATATATCTCCTATCCCAGCATCATCGTTCACTTGTAGGTCCAGTGCTATAGAGACACATTTTAAGCATTAGCTACTCAGTGGCACTCAAGTGCAGCAGAAAGTTATGTTTGGAACTCTAATACTATGCTTTAAATTATGCAACATAGTAACCTCTATTTGTGTGGGTGGTCTATATGATAGCTCATAAGCAAATGTGACCTGTTTTTAGCCGAGAGAGTGTAACCAGGGATGCTGATAGAAGTTTTTATCAGTTTTAAAAGCCAACATATTATGTTAAATTTAATTAAAACTTTTCAAGTGCGGGTTATTATTATTTTTAATAATGATGACTAAAGTGGTATCAGTTTAGAGAAAGTCACTTCTTATCACAGATCACATTGGACCATGTATGTGATCCAGTCTGTTTGGTGCACGTTTGGGTAAATCAGTTGCATGAAAATTGAAATTGTCATGGCTGATCTGGTTTGTGGCTAACATAGCTAGTTTTGGTTCCTTCTAACTAGCCTCCATTATTGAACTTACAGTATTTGTTGAAAGTTGGCTGTTCCAATTTTATTTGAAGAAAATCCGGTCTGCATCTCGCATTATTATACAAATAGAAGTCTTCTTGATGCAAAAAATGTCCTCCACAAGATTCATGTAGCCATTGAGAGCTTTCTGCAGCAGATGATAGCAGTAGCACAAGTACCTTTAAGAGATTCATCATTAACATCTGGTGAGGAGCAAGTGAGCGAGACACCATCGGGCGTAACACAATGAAAATTAGGGATTATTTTGTTTATGTTCGCCCTTGCATCATTTTGTACTTCCGACCCTCGTCTAGACAGAATCATTGGTTTATCATCTTTACCCAGTATCATCGAGGAAAATTAGCGGAAACCAAAAGCGCGTAACAGCAAATTGACTGTTTACGCTACACGAACGTATTCATTTTTTCCCCCTGCGTACTACGGGCTTACTTGCGGGTGGAATGGGCACTGATTCCAAGCTTAGCCGTGGGAGTTCCGGACACTGATTCCCAGCTTAGCCGTGGGAGTTCCAAGCTTAGCCGTGGGAGTTCCGGACACTGATTCCCAGCTTAGCCGTGGGAGTTCCGGAGGGGGGGGGGGGGGGGGGGGGTTCGGACAAACCCCCTTCAAGTGATGACCAGAAGTAAACTAGTGGTGTGCTAGAGCACAAATGGCGAGCGAGCCTTAAACTACACTATTGTTAAATTTGATTTTAACAACTAACACTCAAGCTACTAAAATAAAGTCAAGTTATTAAATTACGTATGCGGTAAAGGGGTTTCAATGTCATAGTAACCGCTCCCGCAACAGTTTGAATTGAAAAAGAAGCAACAAAATCAAATCACCTAATTTAAAAATTTCTTTGTGATATTCTAGTAGTTGTAACGCACAATACTTTCACACAACTGAACATACCTACGCAAGACTTACCTTCGTGGTTCGTCTAGTGGACAATGAATTTACCAGTAAATGCTGTTCAGTAGGGCTTATAACTGTGACAAATATCGACTAACTCGAATAGAAATGGAGCTCCCATAAGTTTTTGCGTTTTAACTGCACCCGCAAAAGAATTCAAAGCAGTAAACAATTCAATTTCTAAGGTGATATGGGTAATGGTTGCTAAACCGGAGGATTCTGTTTAGTGAAGTTTGGGACGGGGTCGAACGCGGAGCGAACACAAAAATACGGAAGGTCAAAGTACAAAATGACATACATACGTCCATACATATATACAAATAAACTAGTGGTGTGCTAGAGCACAAATGGCGAGCGAGCCTAAAGACTATACTATTTTTATATGAATGACTTCTAACACTGAAGCTACTGAAAATAAGGTCCATTTTTTTAATTTAGCATACAGGGTAAAGGGATTTCAGTGCCATAGTAACAACTCTCTGCAACTGCTTGGAAGGAAAACAACAACAACAAAACAATACACGTTATTTAAAAGTTTTCTTTGTGATATTCTTTAGCTAAGTGGTTGTAACACACAATGCTTTGACACACACTGGACATGCACTACACAGACTTACCTTCGCATAGTCTAGTGGACAATGTATTTTCAAGTAAATACTGTTGCGCACGCTTATAGCCGTGACCAAAGAGCGCATTGACTTACCACCACCACTAAGGATTCTCAGAGCTCGTTAATTGAAAAATACTGGAACTGTGAACGCTTACCTAACTAACTTCTAATTAGAAGCGCGGGCAAAACAGAGGTCTCACTACCCCATAAACGATACATAAATATAGCGAAATCTCGATTGAGTTTACCCCTATAGTGTCTCGCTCGCTTCTCTCGCTCGCCAATAAATAAACAAACATCCCCGATTTTCAATTGTGTTACCCCCCTGTAAGTGTCTCGCGCTCGCTACGCTCGCTCGCCAATAATTTAGCCACACTCCACACACATCAACTTTTGAAATTCATCATCTGATGTCGTGACCAAACCGGCTTATTTGGTCTGAATTTCACTCGATTATCGACAGTGTTCAATGAACATAATTTGAAATAAAGACATAGAAACATTAGTACTTTGGTGGCAGTTTATTTTTAACGCTGCAGAAGAATAAAAACAAAAAAAACAAGAATAAAAAAACAAAAAAAACAAACGGTGGGGGTTGTATGGCTTTTTATGTGTCATTGCATCACCCCCCCCCCCCCCCCCCCCCCCCCCCCCCCGCACCCATGCTAACTTCTGGCTACCGGCCTGAATAAAATACTAGCTACTTTTCTCATGTGTGTGAAATCCACCTTCATTTTCCACTTCTGATTTTTCCTGATTTAAAGGCCAGTACTCTGAATACCAAGGACAAGTACTACATCCTTAACTAATTGTACTTGCTGATACACTACAAGGATCTCCCTATTAAGCTCCCAGCTTATAAGCCAGCAGTCCACTACAGTACAATAAAATATGTAGATACAAGAACAATGGAATACATTTCGTTGTACATTTTTTTAACCACACATTTTTCTTTATCTGTTGCAAGGTGAAGGATAAATTCTGAGCACTTTGAGTCTGGATAGAGTAGCTTTTCTTCTTCCTAATGATTCTGGTGCCTGGGAACTATAAAGACCGTAAGTTTAGTAGAGACATAACATTTTGATTTTACAAGGGCTGATCCAGGGAGGAAATAGATGACATGTAACTCAATCCCTCCCCCCCACCTCCCACCCCCCCACCACTAAATGAATACTCTCTTTGGGTGTGTAAGAGAATAAATCAAAAGCACTCTTGTTAGTCGGTAGGAAACACTATGTCTTTTCCTACTCAGTCAAGTCAATACTGGTACACAGGGACATTTCTCGAGGGAGCTTCTTAGCTCACCACTTCTAGGTTAAACATGGAAGTTCAAGACAAAAGTGGGTGTGGTTGCAATAATTTGTTCGTGTGTACATGTTTTCTGGATCAGCCACTGCTTTATCCACTCGATTGATTCCTCCACTTGTTTCTACCTTGGACTCTTATTTTTGCAGAAAAATTTGCTATTTATGAGGAAATATTATATTACTTCATTTGAATGTAATAATATTCATAAGTAATTAATTGATTTTAGATTACAAAGCTAACATTGTAAGAGTTGAAATTTGTTAGAATAATCTCAGTATATTGTCCAACAATGGAGGCCACATCATGTCATATTTTATCCAGTAAGATTCTTGCCTTCTTTCTTAATTCATATAGAGTGTATTCCATAACTTTTTGTCTGCATTGTTTGTAATGTTTTCCAATCTATGGGCATCAATTTGGGGTGGTTGATCCATCCTGTTTGTAGCTTCTGTCTTTGGTTCTTTTAAACGCGCTTCCTCAATTTGTTCAGATTTATCTCCTTTTGCTTGGATTTACAGTTGCTTTAGCTGTTTTACTCTTTGATACTTTCATTGCTTTTATTCTTTGTACTATTGCTTTATTAGGTTCTGTTTTTTTCTTCTTCTTTTTGTCTTCTTTGCATTCCTTGCTAGTGTTGTGCCATTTTCATTTGTAGAGTTCCTATGTTTTGTTGATTGCTTTTTCACTGCATATCAGCAATGCATTGTTGCCCCCCACATTCTTGGGTAAGCTCCTTGTGTAGTATTGGTAACTGGCACTTTCCATGCCTTACTTGTGACTCCTGTCTCACTGTTTTGTGCCCATAGGATCTCCTGCCTCACTTCCATTACCAATGTATCCATCCCTTTCAATTTCCTTAGTTTCCTCTCTTCCTACACGTCCTCATTTTCCCTCGTACTCCTCTCTGGTCTCACACCCTCTTTCCTCAAATCCTCATCTTTCCACACATCCTTCATGCCTTTCAGTTCTCCCAAGTTTCTCTCCTTTTCATCCTTCTTGTCTCTCTTATCCTTCTTTTCTTTCTCTTCCTCCTCTTTTTTCTTTTCCCATACATTCTTCTCATCTCCAACATCTTCCTCATCACTCACATCATTCTCTTCCCTCTCATTCATCAGTTATGTATTCTCATACTCATCCATGATGTTCTTTTCATCCCTCACACTTTTCACATTTCATTATGGCATCCCTCAAGTCTGCTCCATTCATCACGTCTCTCAAGGCCTTCTCTTCCCTCGTGTCCTCCATTCTCCCCACATGTTCAAGTGCCTTATAGTAGACTGATCTATGTGGTCTAATGAAATGATGGAGTAGTTTGGCTCTTATTGAGTCTGTCAGTTTTCTCTGACCTTGTGACTTCTATTTCCTCCTGAACAGATATTACACAGACATTTATAAATGAAAATTATTCATAATTTGCTTGCTTCACTCACAATTTTATCATCTCGAATAAGAGATGTTAGCTCCTCCAGGCTATAACATGCACACATACATAAGCTATGTTATAAAATGGTGAACATAGGAACCTAGCATAAATAATTTATACCTTGACATCTTCCATGTCCCCATTTAAGTTGCAACCACCTGAAAACTGAGAATAAACACATTTCACTAAATAGGCTTTACATAGTAAAGGATGCAAATTGTATATACAACGTCATATAACAACCAACCTCTCTCTTGGATGATGCTGAATTATTTTCTCAGCAGAAGAAGTTGAGATTAGACAATACTTCAGCCAGAAGGTCTTCATCGTCACTGTTCCAACCATCTTTGTATGTGTCACGAATATTTCCATATGCAAATACATAAATATATTACTTTTTTTTTACAGTCATTGGTCCGAAGGTTACTTAGTATTCCTCATGGGTTCTTGTTAATTTCAAGAATCTTCTTGACTCCTCAAGGAAGGAAGGAAGTGGGTGGGCTCCTACTTAACTAGATTGAGCAGTACTAGTGTATATGTGAGTTTGTATCTTGTAATACCCAGTGTGTGGAGGCGAGAGTGAGCTGTGTATGTGTTTCGGGTGCATTTAGCTATGTAATTTGATCTTTCTTGCCTGTTCTAATATTGTTTTGGCTGAACATTTACATTTAGTTTTATTTATAGTTTTTTTTTTGACAAAAAAACTTTCAAGATTAATTTTTAGTTCTAATTTTTCACTGGCAAATACTACAATTTTAATTTTAGTTTTCAATTCTAGTTTTAGTTTTGGTTTATTTAGAATTCAATTTTTTTTTAATTTCCAAATCATCAATTTTAGATAGTTTTGTTTTTCAAATGCGAACTTAAACTTAGTTTTTGTATTCCACCATATTGTTAGCTTGTTGTTGTTTATTTTCTAACAGGAGTACAATAATTTAGTTTTGAAATAATTATTACCTGGTGGCCAGTCTCTACTTGCTGAACTGACCACAAATACAGCAGGATACTGAATTGACATGCACGTGCTAAGGGAGGGGGCTGGGCTATATAGTCGAGCAACCACAGAGTGCTGTCCACTTTTTAGCCGAACAATTTACTCAGGTGCTATGAAGAAATGATTGGGTAAAGGGTTTTGCTGCTTCCTGGGACTACCACTGGTAGGTAATTCATCTTCTTTCAGCTGTACAGTAAAACCACATTGGGGACAGGACTTTTGGTCTCTTTTCAGAGGTTGGTCCTTTCTCGAAGAGTCTTTTGTAAATGTCATTATTTGTGATAAAGAGTTAGGAAAAATTGAATTTTGAATACATTCATTAAATGATGCATATCATATTTTTGGTTATCTGAATGGTGTCCAATTCAGTTATTTGCGTATTTTTAACCTCTGTCAAATAGCTCCATAAATGACTGAGATAGGGAATCCAGCTTTTCTAATCAATAGGAGATGATAATGATGGTGACAACCCATTTGTTTTCTCCTTCACCAAAGTTGAAGAACTTCAAAGAAGCAATTGGAAAATGTAAGCTCATATTTGGAGCATCATGACCACATAAAAGGAGCCAGAGAGTAAGGACCAACTATAAACAGTATTGTGAGCTTAAAATTTTTTCATTGTTTGTTAAACAGACTAATTGATGTGATTTTTTTTGTTCAACAAAAGCCAGTTACTATGTCCTATTATTATATTTATTTATTTTTTACTCAATTCATATAATCTAATACACTTTGTAGCTACAATCAAATATTAGATATACAGTCAAAAAGTGATGGTTTCCGAGAAGGAACAACTTCTCAACAATGGTCAAAACTGGTGTTCTCAGTTTGTCCTTTATTCGGAAGTTTGACGACAACCCTCGACTATCAAGACCTTCACATTTTTCCTTTATACTGTTGAGTAGTACCTCTTGCTGCAGTCTCATACTCAATAGACCGCCAATCATATGTCGTCAGAACACCTTTTTGGTGTCGACCAGAAACACCTCTCCCTCCGGAGAGGAGCAATAATTTGTGGATTGAAAAGGCTTTATCATCACAATTATCAAGTTCTGACCCTTCACACAAACTAGATAGAAACACTCTCACCTAAAGGGTCTGGAAAAAACGGCAAAGGAAATAAATGAAAAATCTTGGTCGTCGCCGGGAATCGAACCCAGGGCCACTATATTTTTATATCATATTTTTTTTTCTTCATTTTTTTCCTTTGCTTTTTTCCAGAAGTTTCTATCTAGTTTGCGTGAAGGGTCAGAACTTGATAATTATAATTAGTCTTTATTTTGTTGCAAGCCAGGTGATTTATCCTAAGTAGCACTTGCTGTCCTGTGGATATCATTTCCAGCACGTTTTGCATCAAACTTTCAGAGAGCATTGGCCAGTTGCTGCTCCACCCATCATTCCTGTAGCTCTACCTACTACTACACCACTTAATACACCACCCACAGTGGCAAATAACAAGGCAAATTACTTTCCATTTTTTCTTCACTAACTCTGTCCCCAATTTGTAAGACTGTACAACTTCTTGTAAGGTTGATTTATATTTTTTGTTAGTTTCATCTTTTATGACAGTGCAAAATTCAGTTCTGCTATCTCGGTGTAATTCTGTTTTCTTCACTTCTGTTAAGTCAACTTCTTTGGAATTTCTCTCATAGTACTCTGTCTCCAAATTCAACTGTTTGTCTGCCAATTATATTCCATGACCTTTGCAACTGAATGACATTGGATATTCGTAAGAGCAGTAATAATCTCATGGCAATTGCTTCTATGTCCCAGAACCAAGCATAAATCATTTCATTAATTCTGTCATGCAGTTTAGAATAGTCATGTTCAATGGAGTCAAGCCTGGGTTTGGGGATTCCATGTTGCGTGTTCCAAGTATCTTCCATTTCAGTGAAACTGGTAATATAGTTTTAGATATTTTGTGGTAGGTCTTTTTCAACAATTTTGTTTTAGCTAGGTGGAAATTTAAGATTCTTTTAAAATTTTCTCTTAGAGAATTAAGTTTTGGGAGGCCCTCATCTTTCTTCTGATCATTCAGAACTTTTTTGATTTTCGACCAGGTACACTCGGTGTTGTTATTGAACCAGTAATATATGACCTGGTAGAGAGACTTGAGATTATCTTCTTTACATTCTTCTTCAATTTGTTGTAGCACTTCATGGGAACATTGAGTGACTTACCTACTTCATGCCACTGCAGAAAGAATTCAATTAGTGCATGGCACACATTCCTTATTGTAACAGTGGGATCAATATGAAGTTTAACAGACCTTTGAAACAATTCTTCCAGTTCTTCAATGACTGCCTCCATTTGTGCCATCTTCTCCCTACACGTTACTGTAGTAATACAATCCTATATGGTTGGTTATTCGGGAATTATTTATGACCATTAGTGTCACTGTGTTGCTGGAATGTACACCTGTGTACATTTGTTCCAGTCTGTGTGTGATGTGGCATGCTGCTATGAATTGCATTGGGGAAAGGAGGGAGGAGGAGTTGGGGAGGATTGATCAAAATTCATCAGGGATTAAAAAATAAGTACAACTGGAAGGAAAGCTATAGTTTTGTTAATATAATCAACTTTTTTATATAGGTAAACCAAATCTAAGCTAACTCAAGCTAGCAGTCTATCTACAATGACTCAGGTGAAGTTTACTGAGGCTCACTGAAGATAGAGATCTCCGATAGGTAGAACAGAAATCCTGTAATCCTGTGCAAACACTATAATAGCAGTTATGACCTTTTATTTCAGCAAACAAATACAAAATCCTGATTAATGGTAACTTTTGTAGTATCAAATATCTGCCATTCTGATAATCTCAATCACCAGTAACTCTTGAACAAGCTCTCAGCTACGATAAAAAATAAACCAGTGTTATTATTTGTAATATTAGCCAACAAATATGAAATTACTACTTACCTCAATTTCCTGAGTATTGATAACTTCTGTATTATCAAATTGAAGTTACTTTGACTATCTCAATTACCGTGTGAATTCTTGACAACCAGCTCTCACCTACAAAAACAAAAGACAATCAATTTTAGCACACAAATACAAAATTACTTTCTTACCTCATTTTCTTGAGCAGTGGTAACTTTTGTAGTACCAAATTTGAGTCATTCTGACTATTTGAATTTACCAGTTGCTGTTGACAACAAGCTCTTAGCTACAAAAAAGAAAGGCCAGAGTTATTTTTGCATATTTAGCTAACAAATATGGAATTACGTACTTACCTCAGCTTCCCTCGAGTAGTAGTAGCTTCCTTAGCATTAATACTACGGCATTCTGACTACCAATGGCTCTTGACAACCAACAATATATATATATATATATTTATTCATTCCACCCTAGATATCTTCACAATGATATCTTTAGGTACATGACCCTGAAATAACTCAGGATAGGCTGTACTGAAGCACACTCATTGTTATAGCAACTGCCAGAACTTGTCACTTTTCTAGGTTTTTACAGCTACCTTCCTATCAACCCGCACCAACTTTACCTTTGAGTTACCAATCCTCTGGTACTAACTACAGCAGCTGAAGGTATCTAGTATGGAATAAATTAGCCTGCTCTTGAAATATTTCACCATATCTCACTGACTCATGTAATAGGTATTATATTATATAATATATATCTATAATATTATATATATATCTATAAGCTTGTGGCTTATAGCTATAAGCTTGTGGCTTGTGTGTCAGTAACCACAACAACCAACGGTGTGTTCATGAATAATTCATTAGCTTAAACAGTTTGGTAAAGCATGGTCATTACATGAACAGGTAAAGCGTCGTCACATTCAGTTTGTAACTAAGAAGTGGGTGGAATTTAATAGTAGATGAGGGAAGGTGGCATAAGTTTAAAAAAGAAGGCAATAGTAAGAAAAGGCAAGTATGAAAAAGAAGGCAAAAGGCAATTAAATGTAAAAAACGGTTGGAATCGGCGATGTAAGGCAGCGTAGGTTTAAAAGATAAGGAAAAAAGCATGATATTAGTTAATTGTAATTAAAATGTGGGTGGAATAGACAGTAAAGGGCGATTTGTTTCAAAAAGGAAGGTGAAAGTACGAAATAGAAGCCAACAGTTTCACAAAGCTTAAGAGAGGTAGAAAAGAGCTGAAGAAAGGAAAGGTGGGGGAAAAGAAAAGCTAAGATTGTTCAGAAAAAAGAGAGCAGGAGAAGGAAACTATGTAACTTTAACCAATGGTAGAGAATGATAACTGAGCAAGATAACTTATGCTACTGCATTCTTACTTTGCAATACGTCAAGCACCACTGTGTGGCATGGTACTTGCTAGTATATTATATTTCTGCAGTGTCTGAATCAATGGCTCACAAACCAAGGGTAGGAATAATTGTGTAAGCACAAAACACAAGTAATTATGAATATGAAATCTGTCTATACAGCTAGCTACAAGTGTCTAAAAACATTATACAGTCAAACAATTTAGTTTGAAATTTATAAAAAAAAAAGCACACTTATGTAATCAAATCATGATGAATCATACACATTGAACAGTTTCATAAATTCCGAGCGATTCGTTAGGTACGTTACTCGGCATTTCATCGTATGTTGCACATTTGTTTAAATTTATGTCTCCATATGCGGCACAGGAAGTTATTGCCATCTCTTCAAATTTGGACTGACTGTATTCATTCATTCTAATCTCTTCATAATACTCATCCTTCTGTACTCGCTGATCTTGCTGGTTACTATTTGAACCCAATAAAAAACATGTATAATAATACTGATAAGTAATGATGTAGCTATTCATAGAGCTCCCCACTGCTGACAGATGTCTTGCAAGTGATTTCTGTTAACTTGCTATATGCACAATAGCTACAAACCATAAAAAATACTATATAGCTAGCTACCTGGTTGCAGGTATGAATTATATTCTGCTGGACTAGTGACATTTGCATACAAATCAAGAAAATCTTGGAATTTTGTCATTCTCAGCTACTTGTAGAAAATAACCAGATTAGCAATTGATTATAATTTGTAATCTAATGTAGCTACCTTAAAACCTGCAAAATTCAAGGCTAAAAAATTAACTGAACAAACTGAGTAATGATAGCTAAAGTCTTTTCAGAGTAATAAAAAGGCACATTATGTAATAAATAAATTATCATACATAATAATACAGCTGTTCGCTTTAATTAACTAAGTAGTTCATATATCTCACTGTAGAATATTTAAATAGAAGATTGATTTCTTTTTTTTACTTCAATATTAACTATCACAGCCATGCTGTCCCAGTTCATTTAATTATATCATGTAAATTCAGAGCTAAAATAAATAAATAAATAAATAAATAAATAAATAAATAAATAAATAATAAATAAATAAATAAATAAATAAATAAATAAATAAATAAATAATAAATAAATAAATAAATAAATAAATAAATAAACAGCCATGCCCTTCCACTTTTCACCATTTTTACTTCTCTGTTGTCCTTGAACTCACATGACAAGTCGTTTCTTTCGGAACAGTATACAAGTCATTATTGTGACTAGAACCACCATAATAATGACTACTAAAGCCACAGATGATACCACTCCACCAATAATTATAGTAGCATTAGAATTTCCTGGTAATGAGAAACACAATATTAATTAAGTAATTTTGTTATAGCTGAATACTATAAATGCCATAATAAAATACACAGTCATTTATTATAACCAAGTATAGCTGTTATTCTATTATAATTACTATGTGACTGCTATTCTATTATAATTACTATATGACTGTTATTCTATCTTCTATATAAAAATATGCTTGTGTGTCAGTAACGATGACTGATGGTGTGTATATTCATGAATAATTCACGAGCTTCAAATGGTTTGGTAAAGCATTGTCATTAATCGATGGTTAAAATATCTTCATTACTCCATGGGTAAAGTATTAATAATAATTTAACTAAAAACCAGGTGGAATTGGTGAGGTAAGGCAGCATAGGTTTAAAAAGAATGGAAGAGAAGGCAAAAAGGCGAGCAACTAAAAAGCGGGTGGAATTGACGAGTAAAGGCGGGGGTCAGTTTCAAAAAGGAAAAAAGGAAGGCAAAAGTGCGAAAAAGAAGGCAAATGTTTCACATGTTCACAATCATGATAGTAGGATAGAGAGATTCAGTCCATGATTCAAGAAGAAAGAGCTGAAGAAAGGAAAGTGGGAGACAAGAATAGCCGAGATAGTTCAGAAAAAAGAGAGCAGGAGAGAGAAACTTATGTAACCTTAACCAATGGTAGAGAATGATAACTGAGCAAGATAACTTATGCTACTGCATTCTTACTTTGCAATACGCCAAGCACTACTGTGTGGAGGGGTTATTATGATAATATTATATTGATTGAATGGTACTATGTACTTCTTAAGCTTATTCTATACTTTAAAAGCATAATTGTATGTATAGCTTCATTATTTTGTCTACATCATTTGAAAGTAAAAAAAAAAATTTGCTGAATAATTAAAAACTATGAAAACTGTCGTCATAATACTTGAAATTTTCAAGGTTTATTTCACTCATTTTTTATATAGCTGTGTACCTGTATTGAAGACTTCTTCATTATGTTGTGTAAAGAACATTGTATTAAATGACATTGTTGAGCCATTACTTTCATTTGCATTGCCTTTGTTTGTATTCTCTGTTGAATACATGAGCATAGTTGGAGTAGAATCTAAACATACAAAAACTGTATAAAAATTATCATGTATTGTTAATGAATTCTCATTTACTATGAACTGGCAATGTCATATAAAAACAGTAGCCAAATCTAGTTTATTATATAAATATCAATGTTAACATGAAAGTATCAGTTGAAATTACTTTTAACATTCTTTTTGTTTTCTCTCTTATGGCCTAGACTTTACAACTTTGACCCAACCCCAGTAGTACCACTATCCTACTCATGATTTGGGTAACATGAGTTGTTTGGCTTCATGTTCGTTCCCCTTGCTATCAGCTGCCTCAAATGTCTTCACTAGAGAGCTTCACCTCGTGGGATTTGCCGTGGCGTCTTTCCATTACTTTCACTGCCAGTCGCCATTTCTCCCTGTTGTGGACAGATATTCTTATCACTGAGTTTACATTCTTTTGTTTCTGTAATGCTTGCATCATTTATGTTGATGTCATTCTGATTTTTGTATTAACTCTGTTGTTGTCCGAACTCTAAGCTCGTATACTTTCATTCCTTGTTTTTGTGAATGAGTGTGCAATAATTAAAGATAAAGATTCTTTTAACAATTTGATATGTTGTTGAAGTTACAACACATTAAACTGCACGTCCACTATCGTGTGATGATCATGTCATCTCCTGGGTAGACTGCATGATGAGTTAGCACATCTTGATGTCACTTGCTCAGGGCTGCTCTAGTGGCTGTCCTGAACAACTAGAGGGAGGGAAGGGAGGGGGGGGGGGGGGAAGGGGCGGTTCCTCCATGGGTAGCGTGATCAGCTAGTGTCTTCCATGTTTGCTGATGATAGATGAAAAAAATAATGAGTCGAGTCAGAAAACTGGAATTGTGATAGTAGTTGATCAGTGACTGTTGATGTTGTGTTCGTACTTTGACTTGGCAGGAGATCTGGGATCTTGATTGGTAGAAGTGGTGTCTGAGACTTCAGTGAAGTGAGTGATCCTGGAGCACAGTAGCACAAGTGGTATACTTGCGCAAGTCAGAGAGAGGTGGGAGCCTGACTGGTCATCTTCCTTCTTCGCTGCAAAGTAAATCCGGCTCGAAAGTACCACGGATGGTAGGCACGTAACTTCCTCCAGTTAGGTGGTCGAAGGACCAGAGCCAACCATAAGCTATGCCCAGCTTCAACAAGTTAACGCCCCATGGTTAGTGTGACTCTAGCACAGCAATAAGCCACTAGTAGGTAACACGGTCTGCATTCACTGAGCTTAACTTATGATGGACTAATTTCCCCAAGACATTTACAATGCATATATATATATATATATATATATATATATATATAATATATATATAGATATATATATATGGGATGACATGATACAGATTGTAGTGGTTAAGGAAGGATCATGAATACGAATGTGTTGATGTAGACAAATAACTTAGCTATTATGTATGCCACAGTGAAGAAAGAACAATGCCATCAAGCTAGCAGCAAGGTTCTACCTGCTTGGCCACCATTGTGACCAATCATAGAGTGTTGGAATGGCTTGTTTGCCCACAGGTAAATAATGCCAGACTCACACATTCTAATTCAACTCTACACTTCATGGTATAACACTGACCCGGGAAAGACAATGGGAACACAAATGTCTTGTCTCATATTGCGACAAACCAGTGAGTTGCCAGAAAAGGAGGGAAGAGTTTAAATTCTGAACTTGTTAACTGTTACTTGTAGCAGGGACATGGTGTATGACTTGTTTGTTGAAACCTTACTCTCAACATCTCTAATTTGTGCAGTCATCCATATCGTGTTGATTGTTGTTTTTGTCAGTTTTGAGCTCTACATATTTGTGATATAATATTATCAATTGAACTAGTTTAAGTTAAAGGCAAAGACCTAACTTTAGTAGCTCTTGGTGATCTGCAAAAGTTCACCCAAACCTTAGGTGGTCACATGCCAATGATAGTACTGCATATCCAGAGATAACACAAGCGATTGCTGATATAAGCAAACATATCAAAGCTCTGGTGATTTCTCAGAGTGGCTAATTAGCTGGGAAAATATCTGCTTCAAATTGATAACACAACCTCATAGTGAACTTCTCAGCAAATCCAGGTCTTTGGGCAGCACTCCTGAAGGTCAAGCACATCTGCTACTTTAGGCACTTTATGATCTGTCAGTACCAACAAAGACTCTACGCATGTAGCTAGGCTTGTTTTTCAAAAAGTGAACTCGACATAGAAATGCAGTATACATTTTTGCATAGCATCACAGTTCAAGTCAGAAACAAAACTTCAACATGCCCAAATTGCACTTGCATCAAATCGGGCCTGTGCAAAATTTGCTGACTTCATCATCCGTAATTACGAGCTAATCACAAGCCTCTTGTTTCTCTTTTGGGAATGAAAGATGGATAGTTGAATTTTGATCTCCTAAAAAAACAAGAATTTACATGGGAAAGAAAAATTTCAGCAAACACTCTGACAGGCTTTCCAACTTAAAAATCAACTCAGAAACTTTGACTAATAGTGATGGAGCTGAATTCAAACAATCTCTCATACATCAAAGTGTACAAAAGGTCACAGTTGGAATACCCAATATGGAAGCAGATCTTAAAGTACTACAACAAATGATGGCTTAGGATAAACCAACTAAGAGGTTGGTTGCAAACTAAACTCGGAGGTTCGCGGATAGCCTGCAGTGAGAGATAGACGTTTTGATGTGTTGGCAAGAATTGTTTTTCCACAATCAATGTAGTCACAAACCCTACGAGAAAATATCTGTAGGGATATCAGGATATAATATAACTCGATGTTGCCTGAAAGAGAAATTTTCTGAGTGGTGACCTGGGTTAACACAGCAACAACAAGCCACCTTTATTCGCATCTGTCCAGAATATGAAATCACATGAAGAACTTGTCATTACAACTCTCTTACAAGGGACAGAGTTGCAGCTGATTCTTTTTTAAATGGACAAAAAATACTATCTTTAAGTGGTTGATTGCTTTCCAGAGTTGCAGCTGATTCTTTTTTAAATGGACAAAAAATACTATCTTTAAGTGGTTGATTGCTTTCCAGAAGTCAAACAATGCTGAGTGTGGTTTTCAAGCTACCGACAATATTTGCCGTACATAAAAAGCCAGAGATCTTCTGGTTGGATAAAGGTTACAATTCTTCAGTGCACAAGGATTTGCTCAGTTAGCAGAAAATCACTGGTTCTGCCACATCACTAATTTTCCTGAAAGGACTGTACACACTGGACAAACTGTTGAGTACTTCACAAGATATGGCACTGCCAACATATCAAACTACTACTCCACTACGGTGATGTAGAAATCTCCTGCCTAACTTCTTATGGGCACGAAGATTTATAAAAAAACTTCCAATAGCTGTGTCTGCTTTGGTTCCTCAATGATGAAGGTTTAAAATAATGATGATAAATTTAAAGAATGACAGAAGAGAATGATTGTGATCATTGAGACCTACTAAACATTCCAGACAACACAGGCATGTGCAACAGGTAGAAATGCAATTGCTAGTTTAATTGTTCTAAATCAGATACTCCCCAGGGGGAAGGAGAAGAAGGTAGGGGGCGACTTCCTCCCCCCCCCCCACACTTATGACAGGGGTTTAGCCCCCCACTTCTCACATTTTATAGTATAGTATGACTGTAATCATAGACTTATCAAATGGAAAAAAAAAATTTGAATATGGTTTGAAGATATTCATCTTTGAATAAAGTGATCTCCACAGAGTTGGAAAAAAGGGGCAAAAAAGCAACCAACTTTATTTTTTTTAAAATTGTGTTACCTCAGCCCATCCACTTTTTACCTCTTCACCGTACTTACATGCAAAAGCTTTCCACCAAGAGAAAAAAAGTTGCTTCTTTAAGTTATGTTTTCTGGGATACTGTTGACAAGCAATTGAGCTAAAATATAGCTGCCAGAATGTGTCTTAGAACATCGTAATAGTATGAGTTATGGTATGTATGCCGCCATTTAATTTTCCTCTCTCCCACCTTTTAACTTGCTCCTATCTGCTCGAAAATCATTACTTTGTGCAGACACCATCTGGAAAAGCAAGGAAAAATTGAAGTGACCTCAATATTACCCCTGATAGTTCATTTGCTGAATTTTAGATAGGTAGATAAGGTGCAAACACATTGGCCATTTATTTAACATGTATACCATCACTGAACACAAAAAGAATTAGCTGATGAGAATTGCATTTTATATAATGTTTAAAGGGAGTGGCTGCTATTGCAGTGATGCACGATAATTTAGAATTTGCATGACACAATCTCATAGCGGCAGTGACAATGATTACATGACACAGATATCTCACCTGGTATTACACTTTCAGTATCTACTGGGACATCGGTGCTTATGGAAACTGTAGATTTTTAATTAAATCATCACTGGCTATATTGTGTCTAATTGTTTCTGTCTGACCTGTACACGATGAAGTACTAATTGACATAGCATTTGGACAAGCACAAGAGTATCCTCTAGAAGATGTACTTAGAAGACAAAAGTGAGAACACCCACCGTTTCTTGTGCTGCAAGGATTGGTGGCTAAATATATATTTAGAAATATTTAATTTTACAAAGTTCAAATAATTGAACAAAGCTGCACCTGCTACTTGATGAGTGGGACTAACAATTTTAATTCCAAAGAGTTTGCCAATAAATGAAACGTTTGTGAGAATCTCAGCAGGGCCACCAGATGAGTTCATTACACGAATAGTATTACCACTCCAATCAGATATGTAAAGTTTTCCTTCATGCATTACTATGCCAAATGGATGGGATAACCCACTATTAGTTAATACTCTTCTAAGACTTCCATCCACTCTCGAAGTCTCTACTTTGTCCAAGGAGGCATCTACCCAATATAAATCCTGCGTTGCAATATCCAGGGTAATATCATTTGGCCAAACAAGATCAGTATTATGGAGGATCTGTCGATTAGTGCCATCCATGGATGCCTTCTCTATGCTTGCATTAGTACCCCAGTCAGTCCAATACATATACCTGTAATTACAGAGATTAAATGCATGTGTTTAATTTACAAATAAATGCCCATTATTTCCGATTTATAAGTGATAAACACTAACGTTTGGAAGTATCTTTACAACTGTTTACCTTGTCGTAGGGTCTAATACAATGCCTCTTGGTTGTGTTTCAGGTCCAGTGTTTACGAGTGTTTTGTACAATAATAAGTTGGGATCAAATACAATGATTACATCAAGGCCTGCATCAGTGATGTATAATTTATTGGTTGTGTAGTCAACAGCCAGTCCATCTGAAGGTATATCATCAAACATTAATATTAACTATCTCAGAAAACTATCTTGTTTAATATAATAAGAATGACAACTACGCATTATGGAAATTTTATGTAGATAATTTTTTTTACCTGGAACAGATAATCCTGTTAGTATTGTTGACACTCCAGACCCATTCATATTAGACTGCATTAGTACTTTTCTGACCACATCTGTCCAGTACAGTTTGTCAATTCTGTTAGAACACACAATGTGTCATACTGAAAATGTTTACATAACTTAAAAGATGATGTATCAGATATAAACAAGCATATTATATTCCACTTGGACTAAATATGACTTTATGTAATTTTAGTGAGCAAAAAAATTACAATAACCCAAGTTCTACTGTAGTGTTACCTAGTAGCTATTCCTTTTTTCATTAAAAACATCTTTCTGAATGTTTTACCCATAAACTAAAATGTACTTGAAGTTATGTCTCAAGTGCTATAGTGAAGCTTACCCTAGATTATAATCCAAAGCCACAGCACGCAACAAGTTAGTAACTACCGACTGTCTGCTGTGTCCATTTAAAGTAATTTGATAAATTGTGTGAGAGTTTGCCACAAGAAGATAGTTTTCTCCATCAATATTTGCTGCAAGAGCAATTAATAAACAAGTTCTTATAGGTATTTTATAATTATTACTTACCTTGCCTTTTACTTCTAATTTTGATGTTTTGATTCTGCATATTTGAAAATAAAATGTCTCTAACTATAATAATATTTGAATAGAATTAGTAGCTATAATGGAGAGTTTACTAAGACTTCTAAATATTCAGCTAACTGTAGTAATGATCTCATTGAAATAACAATATATTATCTAATTCATGTCACTCAATCTTGTTTCCCATAAGAAAGGACACTTTTGTTACTCCCCCTCAAATAAATTAGATATTTCATAGGGAGAATCAGCTGGACTTTTTCCTTGTAATAGTGTGACTAAATTGGAACTGTCACAACTGATTGACTTAATTTAGATAGTTTGAAAACACAAAAGTTAAAATTATACATGAGAAATGATAGCTGCACATTATTTCTGAGATAACAGCAATGCCCTGATGTATAACCTGGAAAGTAAGCGTGTTTGTTGTTTTAAAGAAAACCTCTGAAAAGCAAACACAAACAGAAGAGTGTTTAGCTACCTGTCTTGCCTTACTAAGACAAAACTAATTACCTTGAAATTTGTTTGAAAAGATATTTTTCCCTCATAGAAACAACTTCTAGTCTTGCTCCTCACAAAATATCTATATAAGAATACCAATGTTGAGTATTTGGTTGAAGTCAGTTAAATATCTTACCTTATGATAGCATTCTCATTTACGTACTCCATTGGAATTGCAAATTTATGTATTTTCCTTTTACTTTCCATACTGAATGTATCCTATAATTGTAACATGATTTATTACTTCATAAATGACACACAAAACTGTCAAGTTAGCCATTGTACTGACTGAAAGACTGGAAGGAAAATTCTACTCTTACGTTGTCATATTTGCAAGATAGAATTGATCCTGACTGTGTCAATAAGAAAGCTCCTTGCCCATCACAAATATGTAGCAATATATCTCCTATCCCAGCATCATCGTTCACTTCTAGGTCCAGTGCTATAGAGACACATTCTAAGCATTAGTTACTCAGTGGCACTCAAGTGCAGCAGAAAGTTATGTTTGGAACTCTAATACTATGCTTTAAATTATGCAACATAGTAACCTCTATTTGTGTGGGTGGTCATATGATAGCTCATAGATTAATCCAAACTAATAGATAAACAAATGTGACCTTTTTTTTAGCCGAGATAGTGTAACCAGGGATGCTAACAGCAGTTTTTATCAGTTTTAAAAGCCAACATATTATGTTTAATTTAATTAAAACTTTTCAAGTGCGGGTTATTATTATTTTTAATAATGATGACTAAAGTGGTATCAGTTTAGAGAAAGTCACTTCTTATCACAGATCACATTGGACCATGTATGTGATCCAGTCTGTTTGGTGCACGTTTGGGTAAATCAGTTGCATGAAAATTGAAATTGTCATGGCTGATCTGGTTTGTGGCTAACATAGCTGGTTTTGGTTCCTTCTAAGGCCACAGCAGGGAAATTTCCTGTTTCTCATCCAGGAAGTAATAAAAATTTTATGCAGGCGGGCGCTAAAATTACAAAACACAGCTGTATAAACTTAAGTCTGAACTTCACACGGTAGACTTCTCACTCAGCGCTCAGGTCCTAGTACGTTTTGTTGTAATCCTACTGGCTCTAGCTAGTCTGCCATGTATGTCACTGTGTCAGTCCTACAAGGAAACAATAGGATTTATCCTTGGAAAATGTTTCTATGCTCAGAAGAACAGACATTTGTGTCTATTTTTGAAGACATCAGGAAGAATTTACCTGAAATCGATGAAGGTACAAAAATAACAAGGTGCACCTTATCTAAATCTATTGATTGTGCCCAGAGTGTGCTAATAGAACTGGGGTTTAATGTGGTAGAGTGCTGTTCTCTGAATGGACAGTTTATTAGGTACTTTGTAGAAAAAGTAGAGAAAGGATGCAATACATCAACCCAGCGGAATGCATTCACAATCCTTATGACCTCAGCCAAAGAACCTAGATTACCTCCTAGACTTTTGACTCCTGAAAGGTATGAAAGTGGACGTGGAGACTATCGTCTTCATGATGACATTATTGACTTTTTGTGTAACAAAAAATTGGGATTTGAAGCAGGAACCGAGATGACAACAGGGAAACAAGTAGTCAAAGCCTTGTCAGAAGCATTGTTCTATTTTCAGCCCCACTACAAGACCCTCAATGATAGAATACCCCATTTTGTCCCATCCTACTTTGATTGCTTGATGATCAAAATGTATAACAACCCTGCAGCTCACAAGCACCGTGTAGCACCAATCAAAAGGGAGGTGCTCATCCAAAATAAGGATTCATTGTGTGGTGTATTGATGCTTCCTGCTCTCCAAACTACACGGTGGAAGGAATTTACAGATTCCCTTCGTCTTCTGTCTATAAATTGCAACAAGTATATCACATACCTAGAAGAGAAGGCTATACAGAAGTGCAAAGAAATCACCATTCAGATCAGGATGCAAGATGTGTAAGCCCCCAAGACTTCCCTGTGATGTGTTTGACAAATTGAATTTCTTTCCTGATCCAGAAAGGAAACCAGCAAGCAACTCATACAACAATGAATTTGAAAGTAGTTCTTGGGGAAAGTCTACCAGTGAAAAGGATAGGCCATCACTTGCTTCATGGAAATCAACACCAACAAAATCAACAGCCAAAGTATCCAAGTCTATTCGTATGACAGCAGAAACTGTCCTGAAGCCTAGGTGTGTTTATTCTAAAAGGAAACTAACCAAGGATGAATTTAACAAGCTGGCAATTTACAAGGAAAATTTTTTGTATTGCTGTGGCTCAATTTTTCCAGAAGCAGATGAAGACATCAATTTACTCTGTGCCCATGAGATACTTGATGGCTGTAGTGACAACATTAGTCCTCACTACTATGCTTCCAGATTGAAGAATACTCCTTGCTGCTATCATTGTGGTTCATATGGTGATTTACGAAGTATTTCGGATGCTATGAAGAAGAACTATCAAACCATTCACCCAGTATGCAGTGAATGTTATGAGACTGGCATTAAGGAACGAACCAGAGGCCCTCGTTTTGGTGGGAAGAAGCAAACTGCTACAGAAGCATTTAACCTGTAACTATTGTCTAAACCAATGCTACAAATACCATTTCATGAACATTATTTTTCACACTTTTCTTGTCTATATCAGTGAGATTTTGTGTTTTTCTAAGTCAAAAAAAAACAAATCAATGCGAAAAATGCCATATAATTTGTATTGTATTTTTGGGTTGATGTTAGGGTGAAATTGTATGAGGGAGGTGGATGAGAAACAGGAAATTTTCCTGCTGTGGCCTAA